>WOR8_10005260_pt1 | contig 14057 bp, 13 predicted proteins | sample DeeMarSeWOR38_10_FD_19890 | JGI IMG/M metagenome (IMG submission 19890) | reverse complement strand
GGTTCCCATACATGATATTGGTAACGAATAACAACAAAATTGGGCAGTACAAACCATTTTTGCCGATGTGTTATCTGACAAATGACTGTTTTCGGCAAGGAGCGTCTGTATGCCCAAACGACAAAACGCCAAGGATGGCAAGGAAGCGGATAACCTTCCTTTTTCATTTTTTGCCTGTCCCAATAGTGACTGTGCCGATTTCAACCGCTTTGACTCTGGCAATCTCTCGGTGGCTGAATGGATGGGCAAAGACAAGGCAATTCGCCGGTTATACTGCAAAACCTGTGGCAGACGCTTCAGCGAACGCCAAGGCTCACTCATGCAAAATACCAAGCTGCCCACAGCGGACGTGGTACGCATTATCAAATGCCTCGGCCATGGCTGTTCAGTTGAAGCGACCGCAGACATATGTGAAGTCGATACTCGCACTGTACAGCGTTTATTGGAAACAGCCGGCAAACGTGCCACTGATTTCCATCGTCTGCAACTCGAAAATCTCGACCAACCTCTCGAAGCGGTACAGATGGATGAACTGTATGGCAAAACAGTCAAACACAGAGACAAAACCAAAGTTGTCAAGATTCCAAAGAAACTCCGCAGGCGTCTCGTTAAAAAAAGGGCAAAACATGGCTTCATACGGCTCTGGCCGTGAAAAGCAGGTTTCTTCTGGAATCTATCGTTGGGCCCCGCACTCTTCAGACAGCCCTGCAATTGACCGCATCGGTGGCTATCTATTCCAAAGACAAGGATCCTCCAGTGATCCTTATAGACGATCATTTGCCGTACCCGCAAGCCATCCTTCAGGTTTTTGGCCGGATCAAACACCGCCGTCGCAGAAACGGCAGAGGCAGACTCAAGCATCCCGGCCTCAAGCCGCCGACGGATTTGCAGGTGGGCGTGGTGAAGAAGATTCGAGACAACCGAGGCAATTTGTTGAAAGTATTGACCAAAGCATTGTTCGGCAGAAAGAACCAGATCGAAAAGCACATTCAAAAGCTGGGCATTGGTCGCAAGATCAACACCTCTCATACGGAACGGCTCAATGGAACGATAAGAGGCCAACAGGCTCGCCTGGCTCGGCGAACCCGCAACGGCTCTCATCTGGAGATTATGCTGCAGTATTCCATATGGCTCTGGCGGGATTTGTACAACTGGACCAGGATACATTACTCGTTGTTGGACGAAATACCGGCTATGGCGTTGGGTCTGACCGAGGAGGTATGGACGGTTCACAAGTATATTTTGTATCCGGTACATGTTAGCGACCTGCAGCATGAGCAGCGTAACAGTGTGCTGGAATCAGCGATAGATGTTTATGAAAGGAATAAAAATTTACCAATATCATGAGGTAGTACCAAATATTCTGTTAGTACACAAATTTTCTTTAGTCATCCATGTCACAAGGTATCGGTCAATGTCACTCACTAGTCGACGAAGGCTATTGAATATTATTACAGATTTTTGGTTAGTAATTTCGTTTGGATCGATAAGATACACAATATGTCAAAGTTATAATATCGATTAGCTGCCAAATTCGTATTTTGCGACTACTCTGGCCGAAAAACCTCCAGAAAGCAGCCAATAAGGTTGAATTTTCAAAACAGAATTGATATTAGATTGGAAATTAGGCTCAGCGGTGTAGCTGAGTAGGCTTGAGTAGGAAATCGCAGTTAACATAATTTCAGCAAACATTAAAGGATATCGTACCATGAAGTCCAATATACTCTTGGTCATAATAATTTTCCCCCTGTTAATCGTAAACCTTATGATCACTTCGCCTCAAGTAACGGCCACTCCATTGAAAGCAGGTGTTGCCAGGATCGACCTCACTCCACCGATGGAGCTGAAAGCAACACTAGGTGGTTACGGCGACCGAATGAGCAAACCAGCCGTTGGTGTACATGATCGAATCTTTGCGAAATGCATTGTCATATCCGATAGTACTAAAAGATTCGCTCTAGTCACTGCTGACGTGTTGGCCTTTCCACCTGGATTTAAATCTGCCTTGATCGAATCGCTCGCCTATAATGGCTGGAAAAGCAGTCAGGTCATGCTTCTGCCTAGCCACTCTCATACCAGCATTGATATGTCTTCATTGAATCCCAAGAACACCTTAGAGATTCCTCAGATAGGCTTTTTCCACAAGGAGCTATATGACCTGACTATATCGCGTCTCGCCCAAGTCATCACCAAAGCCAGCAAAGACCTAATTGACATCTCAGCAAATACGAGCACAACACAATTGCACGGCTGGAACCGCAATCGGCGCCAAGGAGATGCAGCATGTGATGCAGACTTGACCGTCACGCGTATCGACAAGATAAACGGTCAACCATTAGCTATCCTGGTTAATTGGACTGCTCATCCGACATTCATGGGATCTAATGATATGATGTTCTCCGGCGGCTGGCCTGGTCATTTGCAACGGACTATCGAGGCCCTCATCGGACAAGGCGTCACTGCTATGTACTACAACGGAGCACAGGGAGATCAATCACCGGTTCCCCGTAAGGATTCGGGTGAAAACTGGGAAAGGGCAGAATTCTATGGCTGTGAATTGGGCATTATCGTTTACAGAGAATGGCAAAAAATCAGACCAATTCCATCACTTGCATTCTCCTATCATGCTGAGGAGATTAAGCTACCCAAACGCACTTGGCATCCTGATTTCATGGAGACCGGCGGTTCGGAGTATGGACTCAGCGAAGAGATTAAGGATAAAGTCATCGAACTCATGACTCCACAAAAAACTGTTAGTGGTTCCCTGAGATTGGGTAGTTTGCTGATTGTTGGCATCCCTGGTGAAATAACGGCACAGTTGGGGATGTCAATCAAATCGCAGGTGCATCAGATTACCGGTATCCAGCATGTTGTCATCGGTGGATTGGCAAATGAGTGGGTAAGTTACATTCTTTCTGCCGAAGAGTATAAAAAGGGCGGCTACGAGGCCAGTGTGAGTTTCTATGGAGAAATGCTTGGTCAGGTTATTGCGGAAGGCGCTTTAAAAGGTGTTTCTGATAATCCATAATCCCAAATAAATCTTCTTTGAGGCATCTGTATAATGGCGTGCTAGCCGATATCAATCACTAATTGACGCCGTCCACCTATGAAAAGCTCAATGTCATTAAATTGTAATAGACATTTGCATCCAACGACTTGTCATTGATATGTAATCCACTTCTCAGCAATTCATAATCCCTAGGCCAACCAGAAATAATGACACCGTCATAGTGTAGCTGCTTCAGATCCCTGATCTCATTCAACACAGATTGCACTGTTGAACCTCGGGTAAGATCCCTAACAACGAAATTCACACCGTCACACTCTTCCCGTAGCCGTCGCACAATGGCTTCATTCGTAATTGGATCGAGATCTGTGTCATCCCGAGACGGTGCGGTCCCGAAAAACACGGTATAGATTATCGTGTTCTCTCCATTCTGTATGCCTTGGCGCTTTAATCCCTCAGCTATTGGTCCAGTCGTTACATGATTGCTCTTTCTGACATGGTTGATCGAACCTATCGCATTACGGTTGCTCGTCGCATGTTGATTTTGACAACCCAAGGTCATTAATGTGCTTACAGCTGAGACACCCGCTAAGCCGCCTGTAGTAGCAGTCGCATCACGCAAAAATGCACGTCGGCTCAAACACTTTCCTTTTATTGGCTTCATAACTCATCTCCCTCTGTTAAAGTAAAACTCCAATCATGTACATCAGGCCTTGTCTCAACATAAGGTTTGGCCCTTGTTTATATATAAGTATTAACTCACAATTACCAATCTTCACAAAAGTATGACTGACGTCAACTATTGAAGAAAGTGCACAGTTGTTCTTCAACAGCTTCTTTTTATGACAGATTTTATTCACCATTTTTCCTGTTTTCTTCTAAGAGTAAGCCAGAAACCTGTTTTTACTCTTGTCCTCTGGGGTATTGAAAGTCCTAAAATATCTTATTCAAGAACATAAAAAACATTTTTAAATTGCCTAACAGGATATTCACATAGATCAATTTTATAACGCACACATATTTTATCTTGGAAGAACTTTTGCTTAAGCCTTCTGTATTATTATCGATAATTATTTATAAATGCTATAGTTATAACGATAAGACTGATCAAATGAAAGATTTCTTTAAAAGACAAGGCTGTAAATTCTTTTATGAGACAAATTGACATCCACGTTGAAAAGCAAAAAAATTTATTGGGAACTCTCAATTTTTTGATGGACGACAAGGATTCTGCGGTATTAACAGAAAAATCCAGTGACCAAAGAGCAGAACAAAGACTTCGTTATCGTTGGCCCGTTCGTTTTGTCAGCGGCGATAATGATAAAATCACCCAAGGACAGATAGTTGATGTATCCAGCGACGGTATGGCCATTCTGTGCCATTCCGGTAAATATTGTCCCCGTAAGAATCAACTGCTAAACATTGACTTTGGTGTCCCTCACTTTGGACTAAGCCATTCCTTAGATGTAGTATTTGTTAATCGCACTGGACGTGTATGTCGGATCCAAAAACTAAGTAAAATAGTAAATCGTATTGCAGTCCAGTTCACCGAACCTTTGTTTTTCAAACCCGGTCAACAGGATATAAGCGAATCCGAAGCTAAGCAGATACTACAAGCCAAAACTCAATCGATTATAAGAGCGGAAGAAAAGGCAAAGTTCTACGGCGAAGCTTTAGCAAGAGCCGAGCAAAAATTGCGTATCTACTCGGAAGTAAAAAACGAGGCTGAAGAAAGAGTAAAAACTGAAGCCGCGGCAAGAGCTGTGATTGAAGAAAAGCTAAGGATTCAAGCCGAATCGATATCAGAGCTGCAAAAGAAGACCAGAGAGTACGCAGAAGCAAGAGACAGGATCGAGGAAATTGCAAAAATCGAAGCCAAGGCCAGAGAGAAAATTGAGGAGAAATTAAGCGCCAAAGCCAAATTAATAATCGAGCTGCAAAATATGGTCAGAGCTTATGCTAAAGCAAAAGACAAAGCCGAAGAAAGAATCCAAATTGAATCCAGAGAAAGAAAAAAAGCCGAAGAGAATCTCAGAGCTGAAATACGAAAAAGGGCAGACATTGAAGCTAAAATGAAGGATAAAATTAATTCCTTTATTAACCAGATAGTTAAAATCAAGACAGAAGCTTCTGCGGCGGTAATATGGGCAAAGGCTGAAGCAGAATACGCTATAACCAAAGCCAAGGGCGAGTCAGAACAAAAGAACGACATGTATGCTAAGACAAAAATCAGAACCGATAGGGTAGCAAAGATTAAAACTAAAATTAGAAGAAAAGCCGCCATCTTTATCCTTATGATTCTCGTCGTGTGTACTTTATTAGGTTTCTACCCAAAGATAAGAGATAATCCCGTTAATTACTACAATCAAGGCTCTATTCATCTAAAGAAAAAACAATATGACCGAGCCATTTTTTATTACACCAAGGCGATTGAGACCAGTCCAAAATTTGCTGCTGCCTATTACAACCGGGCAGTTGCCTACTACGATAAAGGAGAATATGAAAAAGCTTGGCGGGATGTCCATGAAGCGGAAAGTTTAGGGTACGTAATCCACCCAATATTTCTCAAGAACCTTCGAGAAGCTTCAGGGGATAGAATAGGAACTATCTCTATTAACTAGTGTTCTTGAAAATGTTCTTGCCCGATGACCAACGAGCGTATCGGGAATGTTCAATATTTCAGACAGATCATAGTTAGTTAACAAACCACCTTGCTCATATGCCTGATGGCACATTCGAACAGCCTTACGCAGTCTGATCTTATTAGGATGAACCCCATCGAGGCTTGACTGAATGTCCTGAGCTGTGCTGGCATCCAGAAGCACCGTTACCAGATCTGTATCAGCTATTTTCTGAGACAAACCGGGACGGTCATCTATGCTAACTGCCGTCCATAATATCTGGCCATGACGAACGGTCTGCTTCGATTGGATATGACCATTAACGACCTCCAGTATCATATCTGCACAGAGCTTGCAGATATGGGATCTGCCAATACGAGGAAATTCCTTCTCAATCTTGTGCACTAAGGCATTTTCCAGTGGTTTGGCCAATAACGTAAGCTGCTTTATTCATAAGGTTTCAAAAGTAAAAGTAGCCGCTCCCGAGAGATCGCCTGACGACACTGAAGACTGAGCGTTCGATCTGATATATTCTTGACTTGAAACTATTAAATTGCAATTATATGATAATTCGTCTTTTGGGACAATCAATTTTCGATAATACTTATGATTGTTTGGCTTCAGATTGGTAGTTTATGCGACAGTTGCTTTTGATTTTCTGTACCGCATTGCTGATGACCTCAGATGTCATTGCTTCGGAACCGCGCCTGCATGCAGTTACCGAGACTAATATATTGCCGGATGGTGAACTGGCTCTTAAGCAGCGGTGTGAATTGGTAGTGCGTTTTCTGAGCGATGGATTTGCCTTTTCTGGGGCACCTTCATTCCCTGACGTCCAGATTGAGGGGGCTATTGTCGTACCACCGCGTTCCGGCATGAATATCACCGAACGTCGCAATGGCCAAACCTGGATAGGCGTGCAACGCCTTTACTCTGTGTACCCAACCCGGACAGGCAAGTTAGTTATACCTTCTTTTTCAATTGGGGCGAGTGTACGCAACAGTGTCGGTGTAACAGATGTGACCACTGAAAGCGAATCGCTTGTGCGACAGGTAGTCATTCCAAGCGTACTGTCTGATCATCCTGGTGCCATTGTTACGTCAAAACTTGATATATCCCAGCAATTTGAGCCGGATGTGAACGAACTGAAAGTAGGTGAGGCGATCAGACGAACTGTTAGCGTGATAGCAGAAAATACAGTGGCTATGCTTCTGCCGAATCTCATACAAGCAGAGATCGATGACCTTAAGTCCTATCCCGACCAACCAGTACTCAACGACCGAGAGTATCGTGGATCTATAACGGCTACGCGCACCGACTCGGTGACCTACATCGTCCAAAAAGAAGGTTGGTATGAGCTTTCACCTATCTCCGTTTTCTGGTGGGATCCCACACAAGACCAGATCAGAGAAGCTAAGGTGCCAGCATATGGTTTGACCGTTATTGCCGATCCACTCTGGGCTAAAGAACCTAATGATCCCAATGAACTAATGCAGACTGAAACCGAAGTGACTATATTCGGTGGAAGTGCCAAGTATTTTATAGCAGCAGCTGCTATTATTATCTTTTTACTCTTATTTTGTGGGTGGTTGTTCCGTCGGCATGGTCATACAATTCGCGAGATTATTACTGACTTTAGAATCCGTCGAGCGGAATCGGAAAAGGCTTACTTCCGACGCTTTCAGCAGGCCTGTCTCGCAAATGATCCACAAGCGACTTTTCGAACACTGCTTGCCTGGCTGGACAGACAGTCAGAGTTTCATGGTACATCGACACTTGAAGACTTTGCCGGGCGATTTGTTGATAATGAGTTAAGAACGCTAATTAGTGATTTACATGCTCGTCTTTTTGGCAAAGACGTTATTGTGTCACAGTCCTGGTCGGGGGAAGGCTTGGCCAGAGCTGTGGCACAAGCCAGGAGGAAAAGCCAGAAACAGCATTCAAAAACGCAGAAGGATGTTGGATTATGTCCCCTGAATCCATCTGCATAGATATGATTTGAGGATTTTGCATATGCCGACAAACGACACAATTTTAGAACTTAAGTCACGAATGGCACAATCGATTATCGGCCAGGAGAAGATTATTGAACGTCTTCTGATTGGCCTGCTAACTAATGGCAACCTCCTGGTCGAGGGCCTTCCCGGCTTGGCCAAGACACGGGCGGTCAAGAGCCTTGCCAAACACATGGAGGCAGAATTCAGGCGCATCCAGTTCACGCCGGACTTGCTGCCCTCCGATATAACTGGCAACGAAGTGCTTTTTACCGAAGGTGATCAACAGATATTCAAGTTCCAGCCCGGACCTATTTTCAGCAACATCGTCCTGGCGGATGAAATTAACCGTGCACCTGCAAAAGTCCAGGCAGCGTTGTTGGAGGCCATGGAAGAACGCCAGGTTACTGTAGCTGGAACTACACACAAGCTGCCGGAGCTATTCATGGTCATGGCCACCCAGAATCCCATAGAGCAAGAGGGGACCTATCCCTTGCCGGAGGCCCAGATGGACCGGTTTATAATGCATGTTAATATCGGATATCCGGATGAGGCTTCCGAAGCTGAGATTCTCCGACTTGTGCGCTCGGAAGAAGGAGCAGAGAAAAAGACCAAGACAAAAAACAAGAGTAATCCTGAAGCAATCTCACAGCAAGCTGTGTTTGAAGCACGTAAAGAAATCACTGAACTCCATACTTCGGAGGCGATTGAACAATACATTGTCTCACTGATTTTCGCAACGCGATACCCGGAACGTTACGACAAGGACTTAAGGAAATGGATTCAGGTCGGAGCCAGCCCGCGTGGCGGTCTTGGCCTTGACAAATGCTCCCGTGCCTACGCCTGGCTTAATGGCAGGGATCATGTGACGCCGGATGATGTTCGTGCGATAGTGAATGATGTGTTGCGACATCGGATTATGCTTAGCTATGAGGCTAATGCTGACGGAATAACAGCAGATCAAGTAATTGATAATATTATTAAGCACGTGGCTGTCGCGTGACAATACAGTAGTGATATATGGCAGAAAATACGACACAAGGTGTTTACACGAATGTACAGGAGCTGATGAAGCTGCGATACAAGGCAAGCGGATATAGTTTCCTGCCGCGTCAGCCGGTCCACAGTTTGCTCACCGGGCGTCACGCATCTCGCTTACGCGGCCGTGGAATGGACTTTGAAGAGATCCGGCATTATCTGCCGGGTGATGATATCCGAAAAATTGACTGGAAGGTAACTGCCCGTACGAAGAAGCCACATACACGAGTGTACACCGAAGAACGCGAGCGACCGGTTCTGCTGGTCGTTGACCAGCGCGTGAGCATGTTTTTCGGATCACAGGTGAATATGAAATCCGTGACTGCTGCCCACAGTGCGGCATTAGCAGCCTGGCGCATCGTGGATCAGGGCGATCGCGTGGGAGCCCTTGTGTTTAATGACATGCAAGTCAAAGAGATTTCGCCGCACAGGAGCCGTAAGCGTGTGATGCAAATCTTAGGTGAGATTGTCAGATTCAATCAACTACTTAACGTTAATACTCAGAGCAAGGCTAATCCGACCAAGTTAAATCAGGTCTTGGACAGAACATCCCGCACTGCCAAGCACGATTATTTAATTTGCATTATCAGCGATTTTTACGGGATGGACGAGAACACAAAGCGCCTGATTAAGCTGATGGGTCAACATAACGATGTGTTGTCGGCCTTGATCTACGATCCGCTTGCGGTCAAACCTCCACAGGTCGGACGATTTGTGGTTAGCAACGGTGAACTGCAGGTCGAAGTAGACACCTCCACGGGCAAGAAACGAACTAACATTGCCAATATTTTCAATGAACGGTTGCATAGCCTGAAAGATGATTTAACAAAGCTCGGCATTCCTGTATTGCCGATCCAGACAGAGGATCCGGTTGAAGTTCAAGTCCGGCGTCTGTTAGGGCAGGCTATCACTACAAGAGGAGGGGGACATGTTCGATAATAATTTCGGAAATCCAAAAGTCCAGGGTATTAAAGAGATTGTGTTGCCGGAGACTGTTAGCTACGTCCCACAAACTGTCGGGTGGTGGATACTGCTGGTAGTCATTGGCCTGCTTCTTGCCTGGTGGATCTATAAACGATACATCAAATGGCGCAACAATCGCTATCGTCGTCAGGCTCTGTTGGAACTGGCCTTGATCGCACAACAACTGGGTCAGGAGCCGGAACGAGCCTCTGCACTGGCCGCAATATCAGCTTTAATCAAGCGAACCGCTATCGAGGCATTTGGGCGAAGTAACGTCGCTGACCTTAGTGGACGATTGTGGTTGGAGTTTCTCGACCGCACTGGATCAACGAATAGTTTTTCTCAGGGACCAGGCCGGCTCCTACCAGACTTTGCCTATGCAAAACAGGAAACTCTCAATGAAATGTCTAAAGTGATGATCGATCAAATTCTGGTCTTAGTGAAAGATTGGATCAATCAACATAAAGGTACAGGAAACTAACAATAAGACAATGCTTGAATTTGACTTCCCATGGCTGTTCTTTCTATTGCCCCTACCGTTAGTGGTATGGTGGTTGGCACCGCCTTATAAGGAACGGCATGAAGCTATTCGCACACCGTTCTTCGAACAGATAGCAGAGCTGACCGGTAAGCCACCGGCACCAGGGGCGGTGATTTTACGACGCAGTTGGATACAGAGGCTTTTGCTTCCTTTTTGTTGGGTACTATTAGTAGCTGCGCTGGCGCGACCCCAGTGGGTGGAAGATCCTATCACAAAGACCGAATCGGCCCGTGACCTGATGATTGCCGTGGATTTGTCCGGTTCTATGGAAACCATTGATTTCAATGATCCAAGCGGTGAGCCAACCGATAGACTCAGTGCTGCAAAAACGGTCCTTGACGATTTTATGACTCGCAGAAAGGGAGATAGATTGGGCTTGATATTATTCGGCACGGCAGCTTTTCTACAGGTGCCTTTGACACAAGACCATGATACATGTCGGACGCTGCTCAAAGAGGCACAGGTTCGCATGGCAGGACCTCAGACAATGCTGGGTGACTCCATAGGTCTGGCGATCCAGCTATTCGAAAAAAGCAAGACAGTCAACCGTGTCTTGATACTCATGACAGACGGCAATGACACAGGTAGCAAGATTCCACCGATCAAAGCAGCTGAGATTGCCTCCCAGCACGATGTCACGGTCTATTGCGTGGCGATTGGAGATCCTGAGACAATCGGTGAACAGAAGCTGGACGAGACAACGCTTCAGGAGATCGCCAGTCAAACAGGAGGGCGATTCTATCGTGCCATGGATAGTGAGCAATTAGAGCTGATATATCAGGATTTGGAAAAACTGGAACCACAGGAGTTCCAAACATTGTCCTACCGACCTAAACGGGCTTTGTTCCACTGGCCGCTTGGGAGTGCGGTTATCTTGATTCTTGGTTATCATACCTTAATGGCCCTGGCGAGCCAGTGGCAGAGGGGAGGGCATCAGGATGACTGAGCTAACGATCTTAGCAAAGATTCATCTTATCCGTCCCTTGTGGCTGCTTGCTTTAATACCGGCTTTTTTTATTATTTGGCTGCTGTGGCGACAGGATAGTGTCAACAGACGATTATCCGGAATTATCTCATCTCATCTATTAGAGCATATGCTGGTAAGTCCCCAGGGCAGGTCACGCATTCGTCCGATCCATTTACTGGGTATTTTTTTGACTCTTATGGTCGCAGCCCTAACCGGGCCTGCATGGAACCGGGAACCACTTCCGTTTACTGAAGACGAGGCGCCATTAGTCCTGGCTCTGGACTTGTCGGAATCAATGGATTCAGAAGATATCAAACCTTCGCGATTGGAACGTGCCAAACAAAAAATCCATGACCTGTTGGTATTGCGTGCTGGAGCACGGACGGGCTTGACTGCCTATGCCGGCAGTGCTCATACAGTCTTGCCGCTTACTGATGATCCCAATATCCTGGAGACATATTTGGATTCGCTCTCAACATCGATTATGCCCACCCCGGGAAAGGATGCTACGAAAGCACTACGGTTAGCTCATGAAATGCTCGTAAAAGAAACGACTGCCGGAACAATCTTATTCATAACAGATGGCATTGAAACTCAGTTCGTACCTGATTTTGTAGAGCATTCGAGTACAAGCAAGCATGCGCTGGCAGCCTTGATTGTGAGCCCTTATACGAGCGAATCCGATGAGATTTCGGGTACAGCCTCCCTGAAAGCACTCTCAAGGCAAGCGAACATACGTACGACAGTACTAACTGTTGACGATACGGATGTACGCCGCGTGAATGCCGGTATTCAGTCACATATGAGGCACATTCAGGATCAGGATAATAACCACCGTTGGCAGGATGCCGGCTACTGGCTCATACTGCCGATAGTTGCCCTTGCTTGTGTATGGTTTCGTCGCGGATGGAGCATTCGATGGGCCGCTGTGGGAGTCTTATTAACCATGTTTTACCAGCCGAACACGGCATGCGCCGACGAATTTCGCTTTGTGAATCTTTGGCTCACACCTAACCAGCAAGGTCGTTATTATTTTGATCGCGGTGACTATCTCAAAGCGGCGGAAAGATTCGAAGATCCGCTTTGGAAAGGCACTGCATACTATGCAGCAGAGAAATTTGACCAAGCGATCATCCAATTTGAACGTTTGAGCACAGCGCAAGGATTCTATAACTTGGGCAATGCCTATGCCCACAAAGAGGATTATCCGGCAGCATTGATTGCATACGAGAAGGCCCTGTCTCTAAAAAAAGATTATCCGGAGGCCAGGTTCAACCTTGAGTATATTCAATTATTAATCCCGAAGCCTGAAGAACAAAAAGAAGGACCTCCCGGCGATCCTACTTTTGATCCGGATGAAATCAAGTTTGACGAGAAAGGCAAGAAGGGCAAAAAGGGAGAAATAGAACAGACACAACTGACCGATGAGCAGGTAGCAGAGCTTTGGATGCGAAGAATACAAACCTCGCCAGCTCAGTTCCTGAAATTGAAATTCAGTTATCAGATACAGATGCAAAATACTGTAGAGAATTGATGTTACCATGTGGCCGTCAAGAGCAGAACCTAATGTACCAGGAATATTACCGCTATCACAGCAGATCAATCTGGAAGTAGCTTGGTTCCTCAAACGATCCCATATGTCGGTTTCCCACCTTCGCGAAAATGACAATATGGCAGGGGTATGGCAATATGGAGTAGGAATGACAGCAGGGCGCAAGAACAAATTCTAATCGGTGTAAAAGAGCCGGGGCCCATATCGGATTGAGTCGATATAGGCCCCGAACTGATAATAAACTGAATTAAATTTCCACAAATGCGGTTTTACTATTCAGCAGCATCTCTCGGCCTGTACAGCCGGATATCGTCAAAGTACATTTTACCCGAACCACCGGGCGTGGTTATGTTGCCCTTAGTACCCAGGCCAATGGCAATCCTGTCGACGTTGATCATGGCTATGCCCTGATCGGCAAAGGCCTGCAGCGGAATCACCCACTCTGTCCAGATGTCTGTCGTTGCTGCGTTTGCATCATTGTGGACGACTACTGCAGGAGTACCAGCGGTGTTGGAAACCGCAACGTACAACGGCTCAGGACTGTTGCTCTCGATGCCGATGTCCTGGCTGGTCCAATTCCCGCTGACCGTGCCGGTTGTTCGAACATTGGAATATTGGGCCTCGCAGGTGGCATTTGCATTGTGTGCGGACAGTGCTAAACCGATATAAACAGTTGAATTCATCGAAACGGTCTGCGGATTCCATGCCATCGCTTGCCATGTGGTTCCATTACTGGAATAGTAAGCGTTGAAACCAGTAATCGTACGCTCCAACTTGATCCAGTACGGCGCCGTGAGGGCCAACTCTTCATCCGTCGCGACCGACTCCTGGGTATCACTCACGACGTCGATGTCCGTATCCCTTCGCGTCTGGAACCGGCAACCCATGCCCGGTGTGATATACACAGCGGCGAACTTCGAGCCGGCATCAAGTGTTTCGCGGATCATCACGCCGGCCTTCGCCCATTGGTCCGTATTGTGACACCGGTAAGTGTTTTATAAGCGTAGTGGAACGCATCTGCAGTACCGGCGATATCCCAACCTGTAGCGGTGATTGTGTATGTGCCGGCCGGGTTCTCAGTGAAGCTGCCAACAGATGCCGGAAGTCCTCTGAACCACAGCGACAATTCGGCAACATCTTCCTCTGTCCAGTCACGCGGAGTAGTTAATGTTAGCTCTACTTCCGAATAATTCGCGAAATCCTGCTTGTTGTTGTCGTAAACAAGCGGCATTGACTGGCGACCGCTATGAACAATGGTTTCTTCGGTATATGAAGCAGTCGTTTCATCGCCTACAGCTGAACCGGTGCCGTTACCGGCAAAATAGAGTTCAGTGCCGGGCGCTCCATATCCAAGCCCATCGTGCCATGAGTACC
>WOR8_10004198_pt1 | contig 14066 bp, 12 predicted proteins | sample DeeMarSeWOR38_10_FD_19890 | JGI IMG/M metagenome (IMG submission 19890) | reverse complement strand
CGGTAAAGGCGACCCTGGGGCCCAAGGGTCGCAATGTCATTCTGCAAAAGAGCTTTGGCGGGCCGGCGATGACCAAAGATGGCGTGTCGGTGGCCAAGGAAATCGAGCTCGAGGACGCCTTCGAGAACATGGGGGCGCAGATGGTGAAGGCGGTCGCCTCGCATACCTCTGAGATCGCCGGCGATGGTACCACCACGGCAACCGTACTGGCTCAGTCCATCCTGCAGGAGGGCCTCAAGGCGGTGGCCGCCGGCATGAATCCCATGGATCTCAAACGCGGCATCGACAACACCGTCGATGAGGTGGTCGAGGAACTCGAGCAGCTCTCCAAGCCCTGCACCGAGAGCAAGTCCATTGCTCAGGTCGGCACCATCTCCGCCAATTTGGATGCGGACATTGGCCGGATCATCGCCGAGGCCATGGAGAGAGTGGGCAAGGAGGGGGTCATCACAGTTGAAGAAGGCTCCGGTCTGGTCAATGAACTCGAGGTGGTCGAGGGGATGCAGTTCGATCGAGGCTACCTGTCGGCCTATTTCATCAACAAGCCGGATGATATGTGCGTGGAGCTGGAAGATGCCTATGTCCTGCTCTATGACAAGAAACTTTCCAGTATCCGCGACCTGCTGCCCTTGCTGGAAGGTGTCGCCAAGGCCGGGAGGCCCTTGCTGGTGGTCGCCGAAGATGTCGAGGGCGAGGCCTTGGCAACGCTGGTGGTCAACGCCATCCGGGGCATCATCCGGGTGGCCGCGGTCAAGGCACCCGGTTTCGGTGATCGCCGCGGGGCCATGCTGCAGGATATCGCCACGGTGACCGGCGGCAGCGTCATCTCCGAGGAGGTCGGTTTGTCCCTGGAAAAGGCGACCGTAGAGAATCTGGGCACCGCGAAACGCGTGGTCGTTGACAAGGACACGACGACCATCGTCGGCGGTAACGGCAGGCCGGAGGATATCCACGCGCGCGTCGCGCAGCTGCGCAAGCAGATCGATGACGCCACGTCCGATTATGACAAGGAAAAGCTGCAGGAGCGCGTGGCCAAGCTGGCCGGCGGGGTCGCGGTGCTCAAGGTCGGCGCCGCGACCGAAATGGCGATGAAAGAAAAAAAGGACCGCGTTGAGGATGCCATGCACGCCACCCGCGCTGCCGTGGAGGAAGGCGTCGTGCCCGGCGGCGGAGTTGCGCTGATACGCGCCCTGCAGGCGGTTCAGGCACGCGGCGTGAAGAGTGACAACGCCGATCAGCGTATCGGTATCGACATCGTGTTGCGGGCGATGGAGCAGCCGCTGCGCGAGATTGTGGCGAATGCCGGCGTGGAACCCTCGGTGGTGCTGAACAGGGTAAAGGAGAATCCCGGTAATATGGGCTATAACGCCCAGACCGGCGAATACGGCGACATGATGGAGATGGGAATCATCGATCCGACCAAGGTGGTCCGCGTGGCCTTGCAGAACGCCGCCTCCGTGGCGGGGCTGATGATCACCACCGAGGCCATGATCGCCGAGCCGCCCGCTCCGGCGGGTCAGGGTCGAGGTATGGAAGACATGGGGATGATGTAGCCGGGATCAGGACCCGGGCTGGCTACACCAGCAGGCGCCGGCGCACCAGCACGACGGCGAAGTAGTAGCTGATGGCCGCGTAGCCCGCCAGGACGGCGGCATGAAGCCCGGGCTCGCTGAGCGGCTGACCCGCAATCAGCGGGCGTGTCAGCGCCACGGCATGGGTAAGCGGGAGCACCTGCACGAAACTCTGGAGTGCCTCGGGCAGGGTCGAGACGGGATAGAAGACGCCGCACAGAATAAACATGGGCGTGGCCACCAGGACAAAATAATAATTGAAAAAGTCGTAGTTGCTGGCGAAGGCACTCATCATGATCGCCGGCCCGGCGAAGCACAGACCGATGAGGAATACGGTGGGGATAACCCACAGCGCCTGCCAGTCGGCGACCACACCGAGCAGCGTTGCGACGATAAGGATAGCCACCCCGCTGAACACGCTCTTGGTGGCACACCAGATCATCTCACCGGCCAGAATGTCATCGATTTCCATCGGCGTGGCCAGGATCGCCTCGTAAGTCCGTTGCGGAACCATCCGGGTGAAGACCGAATACATCCCCTCAAAGGTCGAGGTGGTCATCGCCGAGGAGGCGATAATACCGGAGGCAAGAAAGGTCAGATACGGCATGTCCGCCATCTCGCCGATAAAAAAGCCGAGCCCATAGCCCAGCCCGAGCAGGTACAGGATCGGTTCACCGAAGTTCATGACCATTGCCGGGGCGATGAGCTTGCGCCACACCAGTATGTTGCGGCGCCATATCGCCAGCGCCCCGCGCCGCGCCCGGGGCAGACGCCAGATGTCCATCAGTCTCTCAGCTCCCGCCCCGTCAGTCTCAGAAACACATCCTCGAGCCCGGCGGGACGGTGCAGGAAGGTCATGCCCTGGCCCTGCTGCAGGCGTGCCAGCAGGGGCGCGGAATCGCGGGTGTAACAATAGAGGCTCGCGCCGATGCGTTCGAGCCGACAGTTCGTCTCGTCGCCGAGCAGGGCCAGGGAGGCCTCCGGCGCGCCGCGGATCTCGATCACCTCGGGCTCCAGGTGCTTCTCGATCAGCGCACGCGGCGTGCCCGCGTCCAGGATGTGGCCATGGTCCATGATGACGAGCTGATCGCACAGGCGCTCGGCTTCTTCCATGTAGTGGGTCGTGAGAATCAGCGTGGTGCCACGGGCGCGCAACTCGGCCAGCCGCGCCCAGATGACGTGCCGGGCCTGCGGATCGAGGCCGGTGGTCGGCTCGTCGAGGACGACGAGTTCCGGTTCGTTTATCAGCGCGCGCGCAATGGTCAAGCGGCGTTTCATTCCGCCTGACAGGGTCTCGGTTTTGGCATCCCGCCGCTCGGTAAGCGCCGCGAACGCCAGCAGGTCCTCGATGCGCGCATCGATGTGGCGGCGCCGCAGACCGAAGTAACTCGCATAGATGCGCAGGTTCTCGACAACGGTGAAATCGGGATCGAGATTCTCGGCCTGAGGCACGACGCCGACACGGGCGCGAATCGCGCCGGCATGTCCGGGCAAGGACAGGCCGAACACCGACAGGCTGCCGCCCGACATCGGAGTGAGCCCCAGCATCATCCGCAAGGTCGTCGTCTTGCCGGCGCCATTCGGACCGAGGAAGCCATAGCACTGCCCACGTGGGATGTCGAAGGCTATGCCGGCTACGGCCAGGTGCGTACCGTAGCCTTTGTGCAGATCCCTGGCTGTGACGACAGGCTCGCCGGCCCCTGGTCTTAGCACCGGTGTGTGCGCGCGGCGCCGGCGCAGCGGGCCCCGTTCAGGTGGGCGTCAGGCAAGTCTCAGGTCCTCGACAGAAGGGCATCGATCTCATTTTCGGCCGCTGTCCAGTCCTCAATCTCGTGACCCGGCGCAAAACCCCGTTTCTCCGCCTTGAGATAGGCCGCGACAGCTACCATCTTCCAGCGCTCCTCCGGTGAAATCTCTATCCGCGACGTCTGCCGCTTCGAGACCTTTGGGGATGCGCTTGTGGCTTTCTGCCCGGCCGCCTTCTGGGTCGGGGCCTTCCCGGTCGACGCCTTCCTGGCCGGTGCCTTCCTGGCCGGTGCTTTCTCGGCCGGTGCTTTCTCGGCCGGTGCCTTCTTGGCCGGCGCCTTCCTGGCCGGCGCCTTCCTGGCCGGTGCCTTCCTGGCGGGCGCCTTCCTGGCCGGTGCCTTCTCGGTCACCGCCTTCCCGGGCGCTGCTTTTTTGGTAACCTTCTTCCTGGTCGTCGTAGCCATGCGTTTTTCCCTTTTGCCATTGATTGATATGCCCGCTCCGATCGCCTGATTCGGCCTGCGTGAATCGCGATCGGGAAACTCGACGGGCCGCAGCCGCTGAAATTATATGCCTCAGGCAATCAGACGGCCTTAAGTCAGAATAGCTGCCTGGGAGCCTCAGTCGGACAGAGACTCCTGGTGCTTTTTCAAATTGATGATGACGGACAGTATGGCCACGGAATCCACGGAAAAACACGGAAAAGAACCAACGCCCAGTAGAATTTTCTCCGTGTCCTTCCGTGGATTCCGTGGCTATAAATAAAAATACTGCCACTGAGCTCAATTTGTCAGCATCCGTCATGATCAAGTGGAAAGCGTACGAGTTTCTTAATTCGCGCCGGGCAGCATCCGATCCATCATACGCATCGGATTGACCCTTTCCATCTGCTGCGCACCCTGACCGAAGCTATTACCCAGGCGATCCATATGGCCTTCCATCTTTTCCATGGATACCCGTATCGCCGTCATCTCCTGGCTCATCGACGCTACCTGGTCCGTCATTTTACCCATCAGTACGGTCATGGTCTCCAGTTGGCCTACCATGCGGTAAAAAAGCGCACCGCCGGCAACCGTGACGAACAGTACGGCGGCAGTTCCCGCCAACAGCCCGATCTTCGCGGAATTTAGCATAGCCCTACCCTCCTGGCATCGTTCAACACAGGGCCCCGTCGTCGCGGGTGCCGAAATCAGTCAAGCCCCGGAGAAAAACAGCGGGACCGCACGTCCGAATGCGTGTGATTGTCCCGTCGTGCCGGCACCCTGACTGGTGTCAGTCCCGGTGCATGTGCCGTCTTAAGAATGCCACCATGCGCTCGAGGGACGCACGTTCGTTTTCAACACGACTGAAGCCGTGACCTTCGTCGGGGTAGACGAAGTACTCAACCGTCCCGCCGCGCGCCAGAACGCCTTTGACCAGCCGGTCCGACTGGATCCGCGGCACGCGCCGGTCGTTGGCGCCCTGGTGGACCTGCAAGGGGATGCGGATACGATCGACGTGGTAGAGGGGCGAGCGCGCCCGGTTACGCTCCCGGTCGACGCGCGGGTCGAAACCAAGGTCCTGGAACAAACGACGCTGCAGGTACGCGGGCCAGCTGTCCACAAAGGTGGCAAGCTCCGTGAAGCCGAAGAAGTTTACGGCCGCGCGGAAAGTATCCGGGTACTGGGTGATCAGTGACATCACGCTGAAACCGCCAAAGCTTGCGCCGGCCACGAACAGGTTGTCACCGTCGACGAAGTCCAGCGCGCGCACAAACTCCGCCACCGCAACGATGTCGCGGATATGCGCGCCACCCCAGTCGCCGTTGTCGAGCAGCTCATAGCGTGCGCCAAAGCCGCTACTGCCGCGCACGTTGGGAACCACCACAATGAAGCCGCGATTGGCAAGCAACTGCACCTTGGCCAGATACTGTGGATCCACATGGTCGTCCGGCCCGCCGTGGATGACGACGATCGCCGCACGCGGTCTGCCTGCCGAGGTGGCGTTGGGAATGAACAGGTGGACCGGGATTTCCAGGCCGTCGAAACTCCGTACGCGAAGTGACCGGGCGTCGGCGAAAAACCGGTTGTCAATGCCGGATTCGTTGGCGTCGTAGACCAGCCCAGCTCCCTCGGGGCCGACCCGGTAATAACGCAGCGGCGTGGTGGCGTTACCGGTGGCCACCACACCAAGTTCGGGATTCTCGCGGCTGAAGGCGGCATCCATGATCTCTTCGGGCCGGAACCCGAATGTCTGCGCCGTAGCAAAGCCGTCGACGAAGATGACTGTCTTCCCGGCAAGTTCGCTGCGGTAGGTGACGACCGCCACCCGGCCGCCCGTATACAGCCGGAGGACGTCGACATCGTTGTCGAAGGGCAGTCTCACCGGCACTGGCGCCCGGCTGCCGAACCGGTAGCGCCAGATCCGGAAGCGGTCGGCACCCCAGGCGCTGAGGAAGACAACCCCGTCGGCCGTAAAGTGTCCATCGACGTTGTTGGCCCCCGGCCGGCGCATGATGTCGCGGGCCTGGCCTGCGTTGATATCATAGAGGGCAAGGCTGCGTTCGCTGTGACCGATGAGTTCAGCGAACAGGAGATAGCGCCCGTCGGGACTCACCGCTTCGCACTCCAACAGACGCCCGTCGCCACGGTACAGGCGGGTTGTCTCGCCACCGGCCGTCTGCCCGCGCCAGAGATCCGCCGCACCCCGGCCGTTTCGTGTCTGCGAGTAGTACACATAAGCACCGTCGGGTGACAGTCCGCAGACCCTGCACTCGTCGCGCCCGGCCGTCTCGGTGAGCCGGCGGACCTGGCCCGATGCCAGGTCGTGGCGATACAGGTCGTAGGCCTCGTTGCCTCCGATGTCCTGCAGCGTGATGAGATAACGACTCTGGGGGTCGACGAAGAATTCACTCACGGGCTCGTCGAAGTGCGTGACCTGCTGCATTGCCTTGCTGGCGAGATCGATCGCGAAGACGTTCGCCACCCGACCGTCGTTGCGCAGCGCATAGAGCGTACGGTTGTCGGGCGCGAATTCGACCTGACCGAGTCTGCGGGTTGCAAAGAAGCGCTCGAAGGGAAACTCCGGCGCAGCAGGGCGCGCGGGGATGTCGCCCAGGTCCAGGGTCGCGAGCACCGGTATGCTGCCGGACACGCCTGCGCCGGCCAGCAAGACGACGAGCACGCCGGCAAAAACGACGCTGCCCACTGGAGATCCACGAGTCTTCATCTTGCCGCCGGGCATGCCCCAGTATGCGCGTGTCGGGTTCCGCTTTGCGAGTCGACAGCGGCCGTTTCCGCACGTTGCAAGGCAACGGCGGCGTTACTTAAAGCCGGCGTGCGGGTGGCGCGGACGGGGCGCGTTTGATCAAGCTCTGGCACGCTTTCTGCATTCTGCATCCGCGTGACTTCGCCCGCCCCGCCGCGCCGTGATGCCGTCAGTCCCGGGTGGCAGGGTTTTCCGGCCACAGGCGAAGCGCACACCCTTGATTCGGTCGGGTCGGGTGCACACGCTCCCGCGAGTGCACCCGCGTACAGCAGCCATACAGGAGAATGCAGATGTCAGGGAAGTGGAAAACAGCGCTCGTGTCGTTAAGCAGCCTATTGTTCGTCGCCTGCGGGGGCGGCGGGGGCGGCAGTGGCGGTGGCACGCCGACGCTTGCGCCGCTGAGTATCACGACGGCCAATGCACCGACAGTGTCGGGGGAAGTGGTGAACGCCACCGACGCGGCAGAGGGTTTTGGCGGCGGCGGTTCGGGAACCATCCTCGCGGCCGTGACCACGACCGGAGTTGACCGGCAGAGCCTCGTGGACGTCATCCGCTCGCAACTCGAGCGGTTTTCAGACCTGCAGAACGGCGCTTCGAGCGCCGTCGTGGGCGTTGTTATCGGGCCGAGTGTATTCCCCTGCGCCGTCAGCGGGACGACCACCCTCTCCGGTAATCTCGCCGATCCCGCCACGCTTGGCCCGGGGGACAATCTCAGCGCAACGTTCAACAGTTGCGATGAAGGCGATGGCTCGATCCTCAACGGCGGCCTGAGCATGAGCATCGGCGCGCTGTCCGGTGATCCCGCCGCATTTCCGTTTGACCTGACGGTCGCCGTCACCCTGAACAATCTGACGGTCATCGAGGCCGGTGAAACCATGACGGGAAGCGGCGATATCAGCCTCGCGCTGAGCAGCAGCGACGGCGTGACGCTCGCCACGACGCTCTCGGGGAATTCTCTTGCTATCAGCGGGCTCGGGAGCAGCGGAGCCCTCAGGAACTATGCGATCACTTCCACGCTCAACCAGGGCACGCTGGATTACACGCTGGCGAGCAGCGGCACACTCGAAAGCGCTGATCTGGCAGGTTCTGTTGTTTTCAGTACACCGGCGATCTTCCAGGGCATTGGCAGCGGCTTCCCGTATACGGGTGCCTATCTGATCACCGGACAGAATTCATCCGTGCGGCTCACCGCTCTGGACGACGTGAACGTGGTCCTGGAGGTCGATGACAACGGTGATGGCACTGTCGACACCACGGTCAATACGACCTGGGTGGCCATCTCCAGCTAAGTGGCGGATCCGAACCGCCGGATCCCCGCCAAGGGGTGCGGACCCGCGGGTCCGCACCTTTTTCCGCTCTGCACCCTGGTCCGTGGTCTGGTCCGCGCTGCGTCGCGCAGGCGCGTGCGTCTCTCGCTCACCTTTTGTCTGCTGTGGTGTCTTCCGCTGACACTTTGTGCTGCCGGACCACCGGTCCGTGCCGTGGTAGCGAACGCATGGGTCGGGGTGTCGGCACTGGACTTCGACTTCAGGGAGTTCGACGACGGGGGGACACGACTCAATCGTGAACATGGAAGCCTCCCGGGAATTGCGGCGGGGATGCAGGTCTCATGGGGTGCGGCATTCGCCGAATCGGGGATTTGTTACCACTCGGGTGATGTCCGCTACGACGGCCAGACCCAGTCTGGACTGCCCGTCACGACCCGCACCGATGAAGACATTGTCGACGGATCGGCCCTGGCAGGTGTGCAATTCGCGTTGACCAGGGGCTTCGGGTCAGCCGTGTTTGCCGGCGCCGGCTATCGCAACTGGCAACGTGATATACGCTCGACGCGATCGGCAACGGGGCTGTCCGAGACCTACGACTGGTGGTATGGCCTGCTGGGTGTCAAGGGCAGCTACGCCGCGAGCGAGAGGATGAGCTGGACGCTGGACCTGCGCCTCATACGCCCCGTTAATCCCAGCATCAGGGTCAAGTTCAGGAACGCCCTTGATGACACGACCCTGCAGCTGGGCGAGAAGACCGGCTATCGCCTGGCGGTGGCCTGGCATTTCAGCCTGACGGACCGGGCAGGCCTTCGAATCACTCCCTTCTATGAGCAATGGAAACTCGGCCGAAGCTCGACCCGGAGCCTGACACAGAACGGAACCGTCGTGGGCTCGCTCTACGAGCCGCGCAGTGAGACACGCAATCGCGGCCTGATTGTCGGTCTCGGCTATACCTTTTAGCCAGCAAGGCGCGGCGGCGCCACGCCCCCGACCGCCGCGTACCGGCATCCGGTCCTCTCATCAGAAACCGCGGGGCCTGTTGACACCCGCCGGCGCGCGTCCCCGCACAAACGACATTCAGAGGGCGTGCCCGATTCTTGCATGACTTGTGTCGAACACACGGTCCAAGGTCGCGCCTGCCTCGGCGTCGAAGGTCACGACACTATGCAAAAGGAAGTCACTGAAATGAGCTTTTCAAGCGCCCATGCGGGGCGCCCTGAAGTCGCCAGGAACGTATCGAGTGACCACAAAGATGGCCACAACAAGAAAAAAAACCGCGCCCTGGCGAACGATACGCTGCGCAATGCCTTTCTCGTCGCCGCCGCGACGCTCCTGGCTTATGCCCTCACCTTCCCGGTAAGCCAGTAACGCGTCTCGCGCTGCGCCCATCACCGGCGACCCTGTCCTGACCAAGGGCCAGGACACTTCCGCTATTCGGTTTCTCCGGGGCTGCTGATAAACAGTCTGCAGGCGCTCATCACGGACGGGGTTGCCCCGTGGCAACGGCGGATCGAGCCGTCGCGGTATCGCTGGCCGGAGCGGAACCCGGGCAAGACCGTTGTCTGGATGGGTGAGAGGGCGTTACCCTTCGCGGTGAAGACCGCTGCTGCCGTTCCCGAGGGCCTGCCCATGCGCTGGCGCGCAACCTTTCGTATCGAAAACCACGAACTCGGGGCGGTGCTGTGGTCTTGCGCTTATTTTTTCTGCCTGCTGTGCAGTTACTACATTCTGCGCCCGGTGCGCGATGAGATGGGTATCGTGGGCGGCGTCGAGCAGTTGCAGTGGCTGTTTACCGGTACCTTTGTGGTAATGCTGCTCGTGGTCCCGCTGTTTGGCGCGGCCACCCGCCGCTTCGCCAGGCGCACCCTGTTACCGGCGGTGTATCTGTTTTTCATCGCCAACCTGGTCATCTTTTATGTCCTCTTCAACAGCGACATAGCCACCCGCCACGTGGCACGCATGTTTTTCATCTGGCTGAGCGTCTTTAACCTTTTCGTCGTGTCGGTATTCTGGAGTTTCATGGCGGATCTGTTCAGCAATGCACAGGCGCGCCGGCTGTTCGGACTGATTGCCGCGGGCGGCAGCGCCGGAGCCGTGCTGGGACCCGCACTCACCGCGATGCTCGTCAAATCCCTGGGTCCGGTCAACCTGCTGCTGGTATCGGCGGCGTTTCTGCTGGGGGCAGTGACCTGTATCCGCCAGCTCGTGCGCTGGGCCGATGCGGCAGTGCCGGTTGCGGATGAGCACGCCGAGCCCGTGCCCATGGCGCGTGCTGCGACAGATGCGCCGATGGGCGGTGGCATCCTCGCCGGACTCAGCCTGCTGTTCCGCTCGCCTTATCTGCTGGGCATCGCGCTATACATCCTCCTCTACACCTGGCTCGCCACCTTTCTCTACTTCGAACAGGCTCATATCGTGAAAGCGGCCTACACCGATTCGGCGACCCGCACGCAGGTTTTCGCCGGCATGGACCTGGCCGTGAACAGCCTGACCATTGTCACCCAGCTCTTTATCACCGCACGACTGGTGGAACGTCTTGGACTGCCGATGACGCTGGCGCTCGTGCCGGCGCTGATGCTGCTCGGTTTCGCGGCGCTGGGCGCGGCGCCGGTGCTCGGCGTCCTGGTGGGGTTCCAGGTGATGCGCCGTGCGGGTAACTATGCGGTGGCCAAACCCGCACGTGAAATGCTATTTACCGTGGTGAGCCGCGAGGAGAAGTACAAGGCCAAGAATGTCATCGATACCCTGGTATACCGGGGTGGCGATGCCGCAAGCGGCTGGTTGTTCGCCGGGCTAACCGGGCTCGGCCTGAGCCTGTCGGCCCTGGCCTTTGTAGCGATCCCGGTCGCTCTGGTCTTCGCGCTGACGGCCCTGTGGTTGGGACACAGGCAGGAGGACTTGCGAAACCTGCCCCGCGTGCAGCCACCGCGCTGAGCGGCTATGCTTGGAGTGGCAACTTGCGGAGGCAAGAATGGCGAGAAAACCAGTTGTTCGGACCCCGGCAATTGCCGGCCTGTCGCGCCGAAGCTTTCTTGGCTGGCTCGCCGCCGCGGCTGGCGCAGGGGCCGTGCCTGCAGCGGCCCGCCTCCAGTCAGAGACCTTTCTGCATCGCCCCATCCCCAGCAGTGGCGAGCAGATTCCGGCCATCGGCCTGGGCACAGCGCGCACCTTTGACGTAGGACCCGAACCCGTGGAACGCGACCCCTTGCGAGAGGTCTTGCAACAGTTCGTGTCCAAGGGCGGCCGGGTCGTCGATTCCTCCCCCATGTATGGCTCAGCGGAAACAGTGACAGGCGATCTGGCAACCGAGCTGGGACTGCAGGGCCGGCTGTTTTACGCGACCAAGGTGTGGATCAGCGGGCGTGAAGCAGGCATCGAACAGATGCAGAACTCCCTGCGCCGGCTGCGGGTAAAGCGCATCGATCTCATGCAGATTCACAACCTGGTGGACTGGCGCACGCACATCAAGACCCTCGTCGACTGGAAAGCCGATGGCCGCATCCGCTATCTGGGAATCACCCATTACCAGGTTAATGCCTTCGATGATCTGGAACGTATCATGCGCCAGGAGCGGCTCGATTTCGTCCAGCTACCCTACTCTATACAGAACCGCGCCGCGGAAAAGCGCCTGTTGCCGCTGGCAGCCGATCGCGGCATCGCGGTGCTGGTCAATGAACCTTTTGAGAAGGGCATATTGTTCCGCAGGGTGCACGGTCAGCCGCTGCCCGCCTGGGCGGCGGAATTCGATTGCACCAGCTGGGCACAGTTTTTTCTGAAGTTCATTGTCTCCCACCCCGCAGTCACCTGCCCCATCCCGGCGACGTCCAAGCCGGCGCACCTGGTGGATAATATGCAGGCCGGCCTGGGCCGCGTGCCGGATGCGGAAAACCGCGAGGACATGGCAGCCTATTTCGAGGGAATTCAAGGCGGGTGACACGCGGCCTGCGACCACACCGACACGGCTCAGGGCGCGACGGCGTATTCAGGCTGTGCGCTGGGCTGACCCGGCCGGGCTATTCACCGGCTGCCAGACGGGATTCGGCACCGAGGAGTCTGGAGAGTTCCCTGGCCGGCATCGGAGCACCGAACAGATAACCCTGCAGGTAATCACAGCCATGTTTGCGCAGAAATGCCAGCTGATCCTCTGTTTCAACACCCTCGGCGGTCACCGTCAGCCCCAGTGCATGCGCCATGACAATGATAGCGGTCGCAATCGCCTCGTTATCCGAGTCGTTCGGGATACCTTTGATAAAGGAACGGTCAACCTTGAGTTCGCTGATGGCAAACTGCTTCAGATAACTCAGCGAGGAGTAGCCGGTCCCGAAGTCATCGATGGAAATCTGCACACCCATCTGCTGGATGCTGTCAAGCGTGGCAATGGCAAGCTCCGCGTTTTCCATCAGCACGCTCTCGGTCAACTCCAGCTTGAGGCAGCGGGAATCGAGACCGGATTCTTCCAGCGCCTCCCGGACAACCTGTAACAGGCCATTATCGCGCAGCTGGCGGCCGGACATGTTCACCGCTACACGCACCGGTCCAAACCCTTCGGCCATCCACTGCTGGGCCTGGCTGCAGGCCGTACGCAACACCCATTCTCCGATCTGCCCGATGAGGCCGATGTCTTCGGCCATGGGGATAAATACCACCGGGGATATCCAACCCTGCGTCGCGTGATGCCAGCGCGCCAGGGCCTCGACACCGACCAGCTTTCCGCTCAGCGTATCGACCTGAGGCTGGAAGACAATGTGCAGATCGCGGTCTTCAACAGCTCTGCGCAGGTCGTTCTCAAGGTCCAGCCGCTCCAGAGAGCGCTCACTCATCTTGGAGCTGTACAAACAGTAGCGGCTACGACCTTCCTCCTTGGCCCGGTACATGGCGACGTCGGCATGCTTGAGCAGACTCTCACGGTTGTCGCCGTGATCGGGAGACACACTGATGCCTATGCTGGCGCTCAGGTAGCACGCCCGCCCATCCAGCTTGAAGGGATCTGCGAATGACTCGAGAATCTTCTTGGCCACGTTGTGCGCGTCGTCCGGCCGCTCGAGATCATGCAGGATGACGGTGAACTCGTCACCGCCCAGACGGGCGAGGGTATCCTCAGCACGTAAACAGCGCTTGAGCCGCGCGGCAACAAGCGGAAGCAGCCGATCACCAAAGGTATGCCCGAGGGTGTCATTGATGTCTTTGAAGCGATCAAGATCGACAAACAGCACGGCTACGGAACGGCCCTCGCGCTGGGCATTCAGCAGGGACAGGTCGAGCTGGTCATTAAAAAGCTGGCGGTTCGGCAGCCCCGACAGCGGGTCGTGATAAGCCAGCCGCCGCAAGTGCTCCCTGGCCTGGTGCTCTTTGGTGGTGTCTATGAAGATCCCAACATAGTGCGCGGCGTTTCCGTGCTCGTCATTGATGGTACTGATGTTCAACCATTGGGAATAGAGCCTTCCGTCCTTGCGGCGATTCCACAGCTCGCCTTGCCACACTCCCGTTTGCCGCAAGGTCGCCCACATCCCCTCGTAGAATGCCGCGTCGTGGCGATCAGACTTGAGGAAAGTCGGCGTTTTGCCGGTCACTTCTTTCGGTTCATAACCCGTGATTTTCGTGAAGGCCGGATTGACCGATCGGATAATCCCCTGCGGATCGGTGACCACCACTCCTTCCGAGGCATTATCAATCACCTGTGCGGCAAGACGCAGATCCGACTCGCGCTCCTGCTGAAGCTGCAGGGAATGGGCCAACGCGTTCACGGAGTCGGCCAGGCGTTCGAACTCAACCGCCGCGTCGAGTTGCAGCTCGCTCATCAGGTCGCCCCTTGACAGCGACAGCAGCCGCTGGTTGATTTTGCCCACGGGCGCGATGACTATGCGGCGCACGAGAAGCCCGATCATCAAGGTCAGCACCAGGAGCGTAGCCGCTGACGTCAGGTATGATTCCAGTATGCGGCGCTTGATTTCCTCCTCGTGCAATGCCGTATCCCAGGCCATGTGGAGGGTCCCGAAGCGTTCGCCTTCGAACACGATATCCTGGGTGAAGGCCAGTTGTTCGGGACGCTCATGATCCTCGCGCAGCGACCATTGGGCCAGGGACTCTCCCGATTCATTTGTGATCTCAATTTCGAACAGGCCGCGCGCCGTCAGCGCCACCTCCTCGATGGCAGACTTCAGCAGTGGCCGGTCCTCCGCAATGATGGGATCGATCAGGCTGGCCGAAAGCACCTCGATGAGCTTGCTGCTTTCCC
>WOR8_10007865_pt1 | contig 14067 bp, 9 predicted proteins | sample DeeMarSeWOR38_10_FD_19890 | JGI IMG/M metagenome (IMG submission 19890) | reverse complement strand
GCTCGCAACTCTGGGCAACGCGACAACCTTTTTGATTTATGGAATGTTTGCTGCTGCGGGATTAATTTTCATAATTAAGGTTGTGCCGGAGACCAAAGGTAAAACACTTGAACAGCTGGAAAAGGATTTAATAAAACGATAAAACAATTTTGTATATGTGTGCACTAAATAAATATATGATTGCCTTTTTTTTAATGCTGCTCATGTATGGCTGCAAAAAAATGACAAAAAATGAAGCTGTTAAGGAAGTTAGGCCGACAAAGGCAGAGATTAAAAAAGAAGGGGACGCCTACCAACTTTATATAAATGGAAATCCTTTTTATATCAAAGGGGCTGGGCTTGAATTTGGGGATATTTCAAAGCTGGCGGAGCATGGCGGAAACTCATTTCGAACCTGGCGAACAGATAATGGCCAGCGTGCTGGAAGGGAAGTGCTGGATGAGGCATATGAACATGGTCTTTACGTCACCATGGGACTTGAAGTTGGCCGGGAGCGCCATGGATTTGATTACAATGATGAAGGAGCAGTGAAAGATCAATTTGAGCGAATAAAAGCAGAAGTGATCGAATTGAAAGATCATCCCGCATTGATCATCTGGGCAATCGGCAATGAACTTAATTTGAGGGCGACAAATCCAAAGGTCTGGGATGCGGTAAATGAGCTATCCAAAATGATTCATGAGGTAGATCAAAACCATTTAACTACTACCACTCTGGCTGGAATGAGCAAAGAATTGATTGATGATATAAAAGAAAGAGCTTCTGATCTGGATCTTTTAAGCATTCAGATGTATGGGGATATAGTAAATTTGCCGAAATATATCGCAGAGACAAGTTGGGATGGTGCGTATATCGTCACTGAATGGGGAGCAACAGGTCATTGGGAGGTACCCACTACTGAGTGGAATGCACCAATAGAAAACAATTCTACGGTAAAGGCAAATTTTTACCTGGAGCGATTTAAAAAAGCCATCGAACCAGACAGCGATCAATGCCTGGGATCTTATGTTTTTTTATGGGGGCAAAAACAGGAACGCACACCTACATGGTATGGCATTTTCATGGAAAATGGTAACGAGACCGAGTCAGTCGATGTGATGCATTACCTCTGGAATAAAAAATGGCCGGGAAACCGCTCACCACAGGTGCTTGATTTTAAGTTGGATGGCAAATTGGCCCAAGACAATATTTACCTGGAAGCCGGTAAAACATATAACGCTCAGGTTCAGATCGAAGACTCAGATGGGGATACAATACAGTATGTATGGGATGTTAAGCCAGAAAGCACAGATCTGGGTGATGGAGGAGATTTTGAGACAACTCCGGAGAGCATTGCGAATATCATCATAGGAAATAGTGACCACGTCCAGTTGACTGCACCACAAGAAAGTGGAGCCTATAGAATCTTTATTTATGCATCAGATGGGCATGGGCATACTGCTCACGCCAACATCCCGTTTTATGTAAATTAGATTTATTAATGTCGAAAATAAAGGATATCTACGCAGGAGATGTAAAGCTCAACTTCTCGTCAAAGGATGTATCCGGGGAACTGGTATCATTTGATGGGGAACTTTTTTATAAGATTGCGAACTATGACCGGATGAGGACATTTTTTATGAGCCTTACAAGTGATTCGGATATCTGGTTGTTTATCTCGAGTAATGGTGGTTTGACTGCCGGAAGAAAAAATGCTAATCATGCCATTTTCCCCTATTATACAGATGATAAACTGGCCGATTTAAGCAGGAATACCGGCAGCAAATCCATTTTCATTGTTGAGGTTGGTAATAAAAGTCAATTATGGATCCCATTTTCAGATATGTATTCAGGAGTGTATGATATTTCCAGGAATTTATATAAAAACAGCCTTGGTAATAAACTGATTTTTGAGGAGATCAATCATAGTTTAGCATTAGTTTTTAAATACAGCTGGTTCAATACGAATCGATTCGGGATTATTAAAAAATCTGAGATAATAAATCTGAACGGGAAGAATGTACAAGTACACATTCTAGATGGTATCCAAAATATTTTGCCGCCGGGAATATCCACCAACATTCAGGAAACAAAAAGCAACCTGGCAAATGCCTATAAAAAGAGTGAACTAAGACCTGAGTCAGGGATTGGTATTTATTGTTTGAGCTCCAATATTGTGGATAGGCCTGAACCTAGCGAAGCTTTATTAGCTACAACCGTGGGATTTACAGGTTTGGGCGAAGTAAAGCACCTGTTATGTAGCAAACAGGTTGCTCAATTCGCGGCCGGTGACGAGATAATTAATGAACAGGAAATACGTGCTGAACCGGGGGCATATTTTGTTTCCAAATACCTTGAGCTAAAACAAAAAGAAGTCCGGACCTGGTATTTTGTCATTGATACGGATCAAAGTGCTGTTGACATTGCGGCCATGGAATACTTGATGGTAAATACAGAGACGTTTAGTGAAGAAATTGAAAAGGAAATACAAAAAAGTACAGAGAGACTAAGCGGAATAATATCCCAATCGGATGGTACGCAAATATCTGAGGATAGAATCTTTAATCTACGACACATTTCTAATACCTTATTTAATGTGATGCGTGGTGGCATATTTGCCAATGGCTACCAGGTAGAAAAAGATGATTTCCTGGAATTTATCAAAGTGAAGAACAGAAAAGTCTTTGATCATCAACAGGATATTTTAACAAACCTTCCTGATAAATTTTATGTACATGATTTAATAGCCAAAATTAAATCATCCGGCAATGATGATTTATTGAGGTTTTCCTATGAATACCTGCCTATTACATTTAGCCGCAGACATGGGGATCCCAGCCGACCGTGGAATAAATTCAATATTGATGTTTTGAAAAAGGATGGAAGCTGGAATAAACATTATGAAGGGAATTGGCGGGACATATTTCAGAATTGGGAAGCACTATGCTATTCGTTTCCTGAATTCACCGAAAATATCATCACTATTTTTCTGAATGCATCCACCAGGGATGGTTACAATCCATACAGGATTACAGATAAAGGCATCGAATGGGAGGTGACTGATCCTGCGGATCCTTGGTCTTTTATTGGTTATTGGGGTGATCATCAAATCATCTATCTGTTAAAACTGCTGGAATTATCCGTGAAATTTCACCCCGGGGAATTGGAAAAATTCGTAAATGCCGCTTTTTATACCTCGGCGAATGTGCCCTACAGGATTAAGGATTATAATCAAATTGTTGAAAATCCATATCATACCATAGATTATGATGGAAGTGAGGCCCAAAAAATTCAGCGACAGGTTCAACAGGTAGGAACTGATGGTAAGCTGATTTGGGACGAGAACGGGTCTATCCTGAAAGCTACTCTTACGGAAAAACTTTTTATTCCCTTACTAACCAAGCTTTCAAATTTTGTTCCTGAGGGTGGCATTTGGATGAATACACAACGGCCGGAATGGAACGATGCAAACAATGCGTTGGTTGGTCATGGTTTATCCATGGTCACAGTCTATTATATCTACCGCTACCTAAAATTTTTGAAAGGATTCTATAACAGGCTGGAAGTGGAAAATTTTACTGTTAACGGGGACTTAAAGGAATTCTTTGATACCATAACGACGATTTTTCAGGATAATATTAACCTTTTAGAAGGAGCAATTTCCGATAAGGACAGAAAGCATATCACAGATTTATTGGGCATAGCAGGTGAGCAGTACCGACGCAAAGTTTACTTAACTACTTGCAACAATAGCTCATCAATTAAAAAGTCAGATCTATTGCACTTTATAGACCTTGGTATTCTTTATTTGACACACACCATTCAGGCAAATCGGAGATCAGATCATTTGTACCATGCATATAATTTGCTTGAATTAACGAAGTCAACGTATAGAATAAAACATTTGTATCTGATGTTGGAAGGTCAGGTTGGATCAAAACAGTTATATTCTGTACCCTGATCGTCAATTAAGTGAATTTATGAATAAGGCTGTTTTGAATGACCAGGTTGTTTCAGAATCAGAGCTTCTAAATAAACTCATGGAAGAAAGCAATTATTCAATTGTAGAGCAGGATGCAGCTGGGAATTATCATTTTAATCCCGCCCTTAAAAATGCCAATGACCTAAAATCAGTGCTTAATATACTACGCAATAAGGGTTATGATGATCTCGTTGACCAGGAGATGGATAGCATCATAATAGCTTATGAATCTGTCTTTAGGCATCATGCCTTTACTGGAAGGTCTGGAGCGTTCTTTGGTTATGAGGGCTTGGGATCCATTTACTGGCATATGAATTCTAAATTGCTTTTGGCAGTTCAGGAAATCTTTTATAAAGCTCGGGATCATTCAAAAGTCAGGAAGAATTTAAAGCGAATTTATTATGAAATAAGGGATGGCCTGGGAGTACATAAATCGCCGGAAGTCTATGGCGCGTTTCCCACAGATCCATACTCACATACCCCAGCCAATAAAGGAGCACAGCAACCTGGATTGACCGGGCAGGTAAAAGAAGATATTCTGTGCAGAATTGGTGAGCTGGGAGTTGAAGTCATTGATCATTGTCTGCAATTTCAAGGATTACTTCTTAATAAAAGTGAATTATTAACAGAAAAAGACAGTTTTCAATATTATAATGTGTTTGGTGATCAGGAGGAATTATCAGTAGATCCGGGCTGCCTGGCATTTACATTTTGCCAGGTTCCAATAATTTATAAGCAATCTGAAAGATCAGGCATAGGCGTGCATTATAGCAACGGCAAGACAGAAAAATTTAAAGAAAATAAATTATCAGCAAACTGTACGCAAAAAATATTACGCAGAACCGGTGAGATAAATTACATTGAAGTTAGTCTGGTAATTGAATTGAGTTAACTCATTCAATAAATTTTCCCGAATTTTATCAAAATTTTAAAATCCAATTTTCGGATACCATGCTTTTGCATTGTTGAAATAGATATCATTTATGATATGCTTTGGTAATTTCAATCCTTTAACCTCTTTCCCAATCAGGTCACTTTCCATCAATTCATTGGTAGCCAGGAATTTCCAGTCACTGAACCACTGGTTGTGAAACCGTTCACCGGAGGTTAATGTCTCACTTCTCATACCGATATCTGTTCCATAGAGTACCCGGTCATGATATTTGATGAAAAAATCGCGGACTTTTTCATAATTCTGATCACTTAAATAATGCATGTGTCCAATGCGGGCTGCCATATCCACGGCAAAGTTCGGGTATTTGTCAAACCGGGCAGCTAATGAGTCAGTATTCCATTCGATGCTTCCAAAATGAGCTCCGACAACTTTCAGGTTTTATACTTTTCCAACATATGATCCCTGGCAGAAATGATCTCTTCATAGGAAGGCATTTCAGGATGGAGATACATATGATATTCAGGATGGTTTGAAAAATAATTTCGATCGTTATTGGTGGTCATTTCTTCAAGGGGTAACCAACAATTTTTAGGTTCTCCAATATGAGCCAAAAGCGGAATATGATGTTGTTCCATGTGTTCCAGAACAGGATCAAACTGAAGATGATCGATCAGGACATAACTTGAATCGGCATCGCGTAATTCCATACCGATATTTTTCCAGATCTTGACACCGGACGCACCAGCAACAACTGAGGAATTAATCCGATTGATGGCAATTTCTTCCCAATCACTTGAAAGCCAGTTTTGGCTGCTAATAGTGGATAGATAAGCAAATATTCGTCTATAACTGTTTAACAATTCGATTGCAATCGACTCTTGAACGTCAATAGAAGGGGAGCTGGCTGATTCCACATTTACGGATAGCAACCTGAAGTTATCAGTTTCAGCCTGTTGCAATAATACCGGATTGGCATAATCATAATGAATACGTACATCAATTTTCGGCACATTTTCAAAGTCTTCTTTGCTATAGTATTGAGTACATGATGTATGGATAAGAATGGATAATAATATTAAAAATGTATGATGGAGTTTCATGGTTTTTACCAAATTTTAATTAAGTTATATCATTTTAAATGGAAGTATAGCTAAATTTTATGAAAAGACCTATAGGGGCTTTTTGAATCCTGAAAACCTAAGTGATATACCATGAATGACAAAGAAAGACTGAATCGAAGAAAATTACTCAAGAATATCTCCACAGGTTCTCTTGGAATTTTCGCGTTGGGAAGTGCTTCAAGCCTGGCATCTGCAGAAGACAGGCGAACAGCACCAATAGCAAATCCAGGTAAGGCAAGCAACATTTATCTGGGGTGTCAGCATGGAGGTACAGGCAAGGAGAACCTTGAATACCTGGCCCGTCATGGCGTATATCATATGGATGGAGGATCACCAAGGTTCATAGAAGGGAAAGGTTGGGACCAGGATGATTCACTGGCAAAAAAAGAAGCCTGTGAAAAATATGGTATTAGACTTGATGCCTATCATTTACCATTGACCTCAGCAGGAATAGATCGGGTAGCTACTCCAAATATCATGTTAGGTAAAAGTCCGGAACGTGATCATGAAATCGAGATGATCCAGCAGATGATTGAAGTGGCCGCAAAATCTGAAGTGCGTCTTCTTCTCTATAATACCACTATCCATCCGGTACTTCGCACAGGTAAAACGCGTGATCCAAAGCGAGGGAATGTGCTTTATAGTACATGGAACTATGAGGAGGCCCTTAAAAAGGATGAACCATTAACAATTGCCGGTGAGGTAGGGATCGAGGAAATTTATGAACGGATCACCTATCTTCTTGATCGCATACTGCCAGTGGCAGAAGAGTTTAAGGTGAAATTGGGAAATCACATTGCTGATCCACCGACACCGGTTGGATATCGTGGAATCACCCGGTGGAACAGCCCGGATGTTTTTGAAGGGATCAAACGATTTGCCAACCTGTATGACAGTAAATATCATGGATTCAATTTGTGCCTGGGAACGGTTTCAGAGGGATTAAAAGACCCGAAATCAGAAATCATCCCCATAATTAAGTGGATAGGAGAAAGAGATCAAATCTTTAATATCCATCTCCGCAACATCATTGGCGGATGGAACAATTTCCAGGAGGTTTACCCGGATAACGGGGATCTGGATTTTCTTGAAATTGTCAGAACATTAAGGGATGTTGGATATGAGGGCATGATCATGCCAGATCACATTCCATCACACGAAGATCCGGCAAGCGGTTTACAGGGACATGCGTTTGCGTTTGGTTATATCAAGGCGCTGATCCAGGTAGCTAATAATGAAGTTTAACTTAATCTTACAAGTAAAAGGATGAAATCCATAAAGGGTCCGAAAATAAGAGAAGTCAACATTACACCAATTGCCATTACAGATCCGCCATTACTGAATTCGGTCGGTCTTCATCAACCGTATGCATTGCGTACCATTATTGAATTGATCACAGATGATAATATAACCGGTATTAGCGAAATTCCTGGGAATAGTAAAATAAATGATATTCTTGATAAGGCAGGAGAATTAATTTTAGGAACTGATCCTTTTCAGTTGAATGAATTACGATCACGGATCTACGATCGGTTTGGTGAAGCAGGAGAGGATCGTCGTGGTGATAATCCCTGGGACAGCCGTACACTGGTGCATGTATACAGCGCCATTGAAGTGGCCTGCCTGGATTTACAAGGTAAAATTTGTGGGAGACCAATAGTAGATTTGCTGGGCGGTAAATGTCGGGATTTTGTGTCATTTGATGCGTATTTGTTTTATAAGCTTAAAGGTGCCGGTGGCAAACTAGGTCATGGTATTGATCCTCGGGCAAAAGGTTGGGATGCAGCAAGGCAGGCGCCAGCGCTTTCGCCTGAAGAGCTTGTTTATCAGGCAAAGGCAATGATGGATGAGTTTGGTTTTGGGTCCATTAAATTAAAGGGTGGAGTATTCCCTCCGGAGGAAGAAGTGAAGGCCATCCTGGCACTCAGAGAAGCATTCGGCCCCGGCGTGCCATTACGTTTCGATCCTAATGGCGTATGGTCTGTGGAAACATCCATCAAATACGGGAAACAGATGGAAGATGTGCTTGAATATCTGGAAGATCCCATACGAGGACAGGAAGGAATGGCAGAGGTTAGAAAGGCATTGAACGTACCACTAGCTACGAATATGTGTACCACGTCCTTTGAAGATATTCCTTCAAGTATCCGGCTTGGTTCTGAGGATATTATTTTAAGTGATCATCATTTCTGGGGTGGATTACGGGAATCGATAAATCTTGGCAAGCTCTGTCAGACTTTTGATAGAGGTTTGTCGATGCATTCCAACAGTCATTTAGGTATTTCCCTGATCGCAATGGTGCATATGGCGGCTGCCATTCCAAACCTGAGTTATGATCTGGACACGCACTATCCCTGGCAGTCGGAAGAGGTTATCGTTGGAGGTAGAGTGAAATTTGAGGAAGGAAAAGTAGCAGTTCCCAGAGAACCTGGTTTGGGTATTGAACTGGATAAAAAAGCCATGGAGAACCTGCATAATAATTTTAATACCTGTAATATTACCCATCGGGATGATACAACAGAAATGAAAAAGATTGATCCTGATTGGGAGTATAAACCTATTCGGTGGTGATCCGGAAAATTTCAATATTGTTTGTTTACGACTATTAACTACTTCATAACATAATTATCATGAGCCAAGTAAAAGATCTTTCCAGGTATCATCATCTCATCAGCGATATGTTTCACTGGCCACAATCGGAGGGAGAGTGGGAGCAATACCGGTTAACAGATGATCAGGTAGCATTTTTCAATGAAAACGGATACCTGCCAAATATCAAATTAATTGAGGATTGGCAGGCGGATAAGCTGAATAAAGAATTGGAGGAAATCCAGGATACTGCTCACCCGGCTCATCAATTATTTTATGAATTTCATAGCAATGAATCAACAAATCCCGATGCAGTACTTTTTCATTCCCTCGGGCATTGGAGGATTACAGAAGGATTTCATGATATCCTTTGGAATCCGGCGTTCGTCATGGCTGCCTGTCAACTTTTGGGTAACAAAGCAGTACGATTTTGGCATGACCAGCTGTTTTGCAAACCAGCACGACATGGAGGTGTCGTGGCCTGGCATCAGGATTATTCTTACTGGACACGGACCAAACCATTACAACATCTGACCTGCTGGGTTGGATTGGATGATGTTTCGAAGGAGAACGGGTGCATTTATTATATTCCAAAAAGTCATCATTGGGGATTGCTGGATAAACCTGAGTTAGCCGGAGATATGGAGGGGATCAACAGGTTCCTGACTAGAGAACAACAGGAGCAGTTCAAAAATAAAGTACCGGTTGAAATGCCCAAAGGCTACGCCACGTTTCATCATCCATTGACTGTTCATGGATCTTATGAAAATAAGTCCGACAGACCAAGACGGGCATTTGTATTGAATGTGTTTGCAGATGGTACCAGGTCTGATAGTGATACTCCTTTACTTGAGGGTGTTGACGTAATTCCGAAAGGTGAAAAAATGGAGGGTCAGTTTTTCCCATTGTTGTTTGAATCTCCATAATATGCTATTCCAAATCATTTGGATTTTTTATGCAATAGTTCACCAGGAATATTTTCATTATCTTTCTCAATGATAAAATACCTTTTGTTTATTCTTTTAGGGATCCTATTTGTTATTCCAGGTTTGGCTCAATCAAAGATTTATCTTCAGCATCAGACAAAACCACATCGCCAGAAACAGTTATCCTTTAAAAGGGATTATACTTTTCAAACGTATGACACTACTTATTATAACCATCGCATTCTGGCCTTTACAGACACTACATTGATGATAGGTAAATTAATCCCTGGTGATACTGTATTAATTTCGATGATGGATATTATTTACCTAAAGAAGAATAAAAAAGTTGGCGTTTTTGAAGTTTCAGCTTATTTGGGATGTATTCTCCTGACGATAACGCCAATTGTTTGGGCTTTTGAAGGTAACGAAGCTGCATTGGGAACACTTGAAGGTGCAGCGCTGCTCGCTGCCTTTTCTGTTCCAGTTTTACTAGTAAAAGAAATAGGCAGGAAAAAAGATACTAAAAATAAGTGGAATATTCGTGCCGGATGATTATTCAATAGAGGATCGCTATTTAAATTGGAATATTTTATTGGTATTTGCTTTATTTTAGTTGAGCATTTGACCTTTTTTCTATCTATAATTCAACTTGAGAAGGCTAGATTTTAATTCAATCTATATAAGTTTCGATTTAAATTCTGATTCATTATTTCTTGAATTAGAAAATAAAAAAAAGCCCTGATTTACAGGGCTCATTTATTGTTTACCAAGATTTTACTATAAAGGTTGTTATTAGAACTTCCTTTTCAGCTCCTCTACGCCTACTACAATGAACGCAACAAGAGCCATTAAAAAAAATGCATGCATGTTATTAATAATTAAATGATTTAACAATAATGTGCGATCCCAGTCAGAGGACGTACCTCATCCGTTAGAGATATTTCCTTGTGAATTAAAACAACCAACAGCGACAAATTCCCGCTATGTCCAAGTCAGACTTTCATCACACAGCTTTAAGAACAAAACCGAAGAAAAAAAAATTCCCGTTAATCGGATTTTTTTAAACTATTTTTCCAAGTAATAAGAATGATATTTTTGTTAGTATAAATATGCAATTATTTGTAATAATAATACAATTTATTCAACCCCTTGAATAGTACAAACAACACTGGTTCTCCAGCCACTAACATCCGGATTAAAACCTATTTTCATCAGGTATTCACCGGAATAGGTTTTTGATCCGTCAATTCTTGAGTTCCTTCCCGGATACAAGTTAATTTCTTTGATGGAATACGTTTTACCAGCATCCAGCCCTTTCAATTTTATCGGTTTAGCACTGCGATCTCCGAATCGGTCTTTTACCAGGTAATTAAATAAGACTCCGGAATTCTTGTCATCACTGACATACATCAATGAGGCAACACTTTTTTCTTTAGGATCGGCAAGACGGTACAAATCACCATACCATATCACATCTTTTACATCGTTATAACTATTAATTGCTTCCTGGCAAAATTTCAGATCGTTCTCCTCCAATTCATGAACAACGATATCAAATCCCATCTTGACCATCATCGCTGCATCTACCCTGTATTTCAATGGTCGATCACCCCATTCTGTGACATGGTTAGCCATACTAATGGCCGGATAAAAATTGGAATATTCCCACTGCATATAGATACGTTCCAAGGGATCGGTATTATCGCTTGGCCAGAATTCAGTAAAATACTGAAGTGCCCCATAATCCACACGACCTCCTCCGCCAGAGCAAAGCATCATAGGGACCTTTGGATATTTTGCACGTACCCTGTCAAGCACATGATAAAGTCCTTTTACATAGTCAATATATAAATGTGACTGATTTTTGAGGTGAGCGGAATAGGCATTGTAAATTACAGCATTGCAATCCCATTTGATATAGGCTAATTCCGGATTTTCAGTAAACAGATCATCCACTACCTTAAACACAAAATCCTGCACTTCCGGATTACTGAGGTCAAGCACCAGTTGGTTCCTGAAATAATGTTCCTCCCTCTTGGGCTGCTTGATCACCCAATCCGGATGGTTTTCATAAAGCTCGCTTTTTGGATTGACCATCTCGGGTTCGATCCAGATACCAAATTTTACATCATTGTTTTTTGCTTCTTTCACCAAAGAGCCAATTCCATTAGGTAGCTTAGTTGTATTTACCTGCCAGTCACCAAGACCAGCACGATCATTGTTTCGCGGATATTTATTGGCAAACCAACCATCATCCAGCAGGAAAAGATCCACTCCCAGTTCCTTTGTGTCCGTCAGAAGTTTAAATAGTTTTTCTTCATTAAAATCAAAATATGTAGCTTCCCAGTTATTGAGTAAAGTCAATCGTTCCCCATTACCATCGAGAATTTTATAGTTCCTGGCCCAGGAATGAAGATTTCTGCTCGCATTGCCTTTTCCGGAATTTGAAAGTATATACAGGAATTTTGGGGTTTCAAATGCTTCTGAGGGCTTGAGCGAATATGCCGAGGCATAATTGTTCATTCCTGCAATTATTCTCAGGTTGTCCTGGAAATCAAGCTCCAGGTCAATACGAAAATTACCGCTCCATTCCATGGCACCTAATAAAACTTTACCTTCGTCCTCTTGTGGCGGGCCGTCCAAGCCAACCATGAAAACTGATGGTTGTAATAAATTGGCTCGAGTACCAAGTTTTGTGTCCAATGTTTTTATACCATGGGTGAGCCTGGAGGTTTCCGGTTGCATTTCCTGTGCCCAATCTCCATGGTATTGCGTCAGCCAGAATTTGTCAGCTTTTAAGTAGAGATTAGCAGAAGCAAATTTCTGTAAAACCACATCTTTTTTTTCCTCATGACTTATAATGCTCCATTGTTCAAATACATCATTTATCATGTATACTTTATACAACAACTTTACATTAAACGGATAAACAGGATCTTTCAGGTTAATTGTGTATAGCTTGACATCAGCACCAATATTTTCGGAGGAATGATTTACATACCTGAGATCAAGAGAGTGGTTTCCATCGGCATGCATCACGGAAATGGCTGGCTCCAGCAGGTTTCTGTTGCCAGATGAAATATATGCTGCGTTGAGGACTTCCGTAAAATCGTTTGCCTGTCGGTATGACTGTGGAATTCCGGCATATTCATCTGGTTTTGCTAGCTTTTCACCAAAGTAGATAATACTTACATTTTTTACCTCATCCACCTGTAATACGAGCGCATGGTTTCTACTTTCGATGGGTATTGTCATTTGTGCCTGGATTAAAGAATTACTGAAAAGCGTAAATAACATAATGAACGCTGATCGCACAATTTTAGTTGATTTTGGGTGCATATTTATAATTGTTTGTTCTCAATTTAATGTAATTCAATGGATATAATATAAACCAGTAAAAACGATTTTGCCATGAATGGTCTTGAATAATTCGTGGTATTTGATGAGTATTATCTTTGCAGCAATAGTAAAATTATTTTTAATTATAATTAATATCCAAGTCCTGGACTATCTTTTGGATAAAGGACACCGTTTTTAAGCACAGTAATACCCTTGAATGGATCTTCCAATAAATCGAGATGACCATCGAGGTCTGCGTATTGGATGTTTGGGCGCGATAAAGCCAGGTGTAGACCAGCTGAAATACCAAGCTCGGATTCATCCATACACCCGATCATGGCTTCCAATCCTGCTGCTTTTGCTACAGAATTGATTTGTAATGCTTCATTTATCCCGCCAACTTTCATTAATTTAATATTGATCATGTCCGTAAAATCATGTCTGGCCAATCTAAAGACATCCTTCAAGGTCATGAGGCTTTCGTCAGCCATTACCGGTACTGAAACTCCGGCACTCACTTTACCCAGCAATTCATCATTTTTTTTGTCTGTCGGTTGCTCAAAAAGTTCAATGCCTACCTCTCTTGTTTTCTCAATAAATTGAATGGATTCCTCTACTGAAAATCCCTGGTTGGCATCAAACCGGAGAAGTATATCTTCACCGACATGCTCACGGACTTTAATCATACGTTCAATATCTTCCTCCAGATCAGCGCCGCCTTTGATTTTCAGAATAGTGAATCCTTTTTGGACAAATTCGAGCGATTTAGCAACAGTCTCCTTAACCGGGAGTATTCCAATGGTGATACTTGTTGCGATGAAATCACGAAATCCACCTAAATATTTATAAAGCGGGACTTCGGCCTTTTTAGCCACCAGGTCATATAATGCCATATCTGTCATGGCCATTGCGGAAGGATGCAACCTAAGATCTGGTCTCAAACTTTCCATTAAACGACTATAATGAAATGGATCCTGACCTTTGAGAGTTGGTTCGATGAAATCTTTAAAATGTTGGATCACGGTATCGGCTGTTTCTTTTGTGATGTAAAAGTCTGGCGCAGCACATCCATAGCCAACCAGTTTTGTATCTGTTATTATCTTTATGAATACATTGGTGCAGCTGGTAATCGTTTCATAGGCAATAGTATATGGCACACTTAACTTAATATGTTGTTGCCAACATTCGAGACGGGCGATTTTCATACAGAATAATTGGTAGTTAGTACTTCTTTTG
>WOR8_10004193_pt1 | contig 14077 bp, 14 predicted proteins | sample DeeMarSeWOR38_10_FD_19890 | JGI IMG/M metagenome (IMG submission 19890) | reverse complement strand
GCAGTTCTTCTTTCCTTTTTTTCCTGGATCTGGATAGCATCCCGGATATTTTTGAGTGCTAATTTTTCGATCGTCTTTTCAATATTTTCGGGATACTCAATTTCTGGTATCTGTCTCTTTGGTTTACCAGCCTCCGCAATAAGTTCATGCTGAAGAGCGATGATCTTTTTTATCTCTTCATGAGCAAACTTGATTGCATCAAGCATTTCGGCCTCACTTATTTCCCCGGCCTCACCTTCAACCATCACAATCGAATCTTCTGATCCAGAAACAACAAATTCGAGAGAACAGTTTTCGATTTCAGAAAAAACGGGATTAATTAACAGTTGATCATTTAATTTTCCAACCCTGACAGAAGCGATGGGTCCTTCAAACGGTATATCTGAAATACATAATGCTGCAGATGCGCCAATAGCAGCAAGAATATCTGCATCATTGCCTTTATCCATCGAAATTATGGTGGCGATAATTTGGGTTTCAGATTTGAAATTTTCAGGAAAAAGGGGTCTAATAGGACGGTCTATCAACCGTGCTGATAAAATCTCTTTCTCAGACGGTCTCCCTTCACGTTTGAAAAAACCACCGGGAATTTTGCCTGCAGCATATGTTTTCTCCCGATATTCAACGCTGAGCGGGAAAAAATCAATACCCTCACGCGCCTCTTCTGCGGCGACCGCAGTGACCAATACCATCGTATCTCCGTATCTGACAGTGACTGCTCCATCCGCCTGTTTGGCTAGCCTGCCTGTCTCAATTGTCAATGTATCCTTACCAATTTGCACTGATTTATTTATAATCATTTTTCCTCCGCTCCTCTATCGTCTTATGCCGAGATCTTTTACAAGATTTCTGTATCGAGTAATATCTTTACGTGCGAGATAGTCCAATAATCTGCGCCGCTGACCGACCAGTTTCAACAATCCTCTGCGAGAATGGTGATCTTTGTCATGTGTTTTAAAATGTTCAGTCAGATATTTGATACGTTCACTGAGAAGCGCAACCTGAACTTCTGTTTTTCCAGTATCAAAATCATTATTACCGTATTTTTTAATGAGTTCTTTTTTCTTATCGTTACTTAACGACATACCTTCCTCCAGCTAATTATGCTTTTATTTTATAACTATTTTCCTTGTCCACATTTAGTTGTTTAATTAATTCTTCTTCATTATTAAACTTTACCTCATCGCGTAATCGTTTAATAAATTGAGTTGTAATTTTTTCCCCATAAATATTATCCGCAAAATCTAAAATATGCACCTCTAGCGTACGGCTGACACCGCCAAATGTCGGTTTATATCCGATATTTGCCATCCCTCTGAAACTTTTTCCTAGAACATCACATTGAACAACATACACACCTTCTTTTGGTAGCAATTTATTTTGATTTTCAATCATCAGATTTGCTGTTGGAAAACTCAAATGCTGTCCGCGACCTTCACCCTTAATGACAATTCCATCGAGAGAATAATAACGTCCAAGCATCTCGTTTGCTTTTTCCATATCGCCTTCATCGATATAGTTCCTGATCCTGCTGCTGCTGACAGTCTGATTTCCGATTTTAAAAGGTCCGACTTCCTTCAAATTAAAAGAGTACAGATTGCTCAAATTTTCTAACTCTCTGAAATTCCCTACTCTGTTTTTGCAAAAAGAATGGTCATATCCGATAATAATGCAAGCTGCCCTCAGGTGCTGAAGTAAAATCTCTTCCACAAAGTTTTTATAGTTCATCTGAGAGAACTCACGGGTAAACTTGGCAACTATGACACGTTCCAGGCCTATATCCTGTAGTATTTGTAATTTTTCCTCCAACGTGGTTAACAATTTAACGCGATGTGGTGAATCCTGTACCACTGTTTTTGGATGTGGCTCAAAGGTTAGCAATGATGAAATAAAGTCATTGTTTTGTGCCACAGACATCAGTTCTTTTATGATCTCCCGATGCCCCAGATGAACACCATCAAAAGTTCCGACTGTTAAAGCAGATTTTCTACCTGCCAATTCTTTATCTAAACCAAAAATTACTTCCATTATTTACACAATAGTATTTTTCAATTTTGGTTTCAAAATAAAAAGTCAAAAGGAAAAAGTAAAAATCCAGGGTCTAGCACAGACATATTATATTTTTACCTTTTTACTTCTACCCTTTTACTTTTCATTGAAGTGATATCCAATAATCCTTAAAATCCTGAACGGAAATTGCACTTTCGATACTGTAATTATCAATTGCTACTCTTCTGAGGCTCTTAAGATAGGCACCATAACCGCTTTTTTCTCCCATATCATTTGCCAACGACCTCAAATATGTGCCTTTTGAGCACTTCACATATATGTCAATCACAGAACCTCTTTCTGCCAGTAATTTAATATCATAAATCGTTATATTATGGGCCTTCCGCTCTACCTCGATACCCTGTCTGGCTATCTTATAGAGCCTCTTCCCCCCTACTTTTTTTGCTGAGAACATGGGAGGAATTTGTTGGCTATCACCCTCGAAGGCCCGGAGTATTGATCTATATTCAATTGGAGCCCGCACACGAATTTCGTTTACGATATTCCCTGTAACATCGAATGAATCGGTCCTTTTTCCGAATTCGACAGTGGCAATATACTCCTTTGTGGAGCTGCTGATCTGTGACAGATGTTTTGTCTCTTTGCCGGTACCCAATATTAATAAACCGGTAGCAAATGGATCGAGGGTACCACCGTGTCCAACTTTTTTGATTCTTGTCCAATACCTGACTTTTTTTACAACATCAAAAGAAGACCAACTCTCCGGTTTATCAATTAGAATCAGATTATCTGCTGATTTTTCATGAAGAATCTTTATACTGTCTTTATCGATCACTCTCATCTTTCTTGATCTTATTGAGCAATGTTGATATCTTTTCAGAATAGTCTAAAGAATCATCATAAAAAAAACGCAACTCCGGGATAACTCTTAGGTTAATGCGCCCACCTAGTTCATGCTTTAGAAATGACTTAGCTCGCTTAAGTGCTTTATTTGAAGTTTCCCGATCTTGTTCGTTTCCCAAGACTGAGTAATATATACTGGCAATTTTTAAATCTGGTGAGAGACGAACACGGGTAACAGTAATGAAACCCCTCTCAGGATCTCTCAACCGATGTTCAATAAGCCAGCTGATTTCAGTTTTTATTTGACTGGCGACGCGATGTGCTCTTCTGCTATTCTCTTGCATATTATACATAGTTAAATTCATATGAGATTATTTCATATGAATCCGAATTGTCCAGATATTGGAATATCTGCTGCAATGACCGCTCCAGATGAGATTGCTGATTGCTAATTGTAGCAATTCCCAATTGTGCCCTTTGCCATTTATCCTGATAACCGATCTCAGCAACAGCTACATTAAATTTGTTTTTTAACCGGTCCTTCATACTCTTTAAGACGAATCTTTTTTCTTTCAGAGAAGCACTTGTATAAATCATAATTTCAATGACCAAAACACCTACATACATTTAGTTACCTTCTAGGGTGCGCTTCTTCTCGCCAATTTCGAAGGCTTCAACAATATCACCAACTTTAATATCATTATAGTTTTGTATCTGAAGTCCGCATTCGAATCCCGTAGCCACTTCCCTCACATCCTCTTTGAATCGACGCAGGGAGGCAAGAGTCCCTTCATATACTTCAACGTCATCTCTGAAAAGTCTAACTCTGGAGTTACGGGTAATTTTTCCTGATTTGACATAACATCCGGCAACTGTTCCCAAACGTGAAATCTTAAACGTTTCACGAATTTCAACTGTACCGATATTTTCCTCAGTTTTTTCAGTGCCTAATAATCCTTCCAGGGCAAGTCGAATATCATTAATTACATCATAGACAACCTTGTAATAACGAATTTCAACATTTTCCTGCATAGCCAATTCTTTAGCTTTTACGTTCGCACGCACATGAAATCCAATAATCACAGCATCTGAAGCAACCGCTAGCAATACATCTGACTCTGAAATAGGACCTACTGCCTTACGAATAACCTGAACCGATACTTCTTTAGTACTGAGTTTTAATAAGGAATCGGATAAGGCTTCTGCCGAACCATCGACATCTGCTTTAACAAGAACTCGAAGTTCCTTTAGCCCGCCTATTTTAATGCGTTCCGATATCTGATCAAGCGTTGTTAATTTTACCTGTCTAAAATCCTGCTCTCTTTTTATACGTTGTCGCTTTGCACTGATTTCCTTAACCGTATGTTCATCCGCCATTACAAGAAATCGATCTCCGGCTTGAGGTAATCCATCAAATCCCAATACCTGAACCGGTTGCGAAGGGCCGGCAGATTTAATACGTTTTGAACTATCATCTAGAAGTGCGCGTACTTTTCCGGAGAACCGGCCGGCAATAAACGGATCTCCAATCCTTAGAGTTCCATTCTGAACAAGCACACTTGAAATAACGCCCTTCCCTTTGTCGAGCCGGGATTCGATAACGGTACCTTTTGCTTTTTTCGACTTATTGGCCTTTAGATCGAGTAAATCTGCTTCTAACAACACTTTTTCAAGAAGGTCATCTATGCCTGCACCTGTTTTGGCTGAAATCTCGGCGCATTGCACCTCTCCACCCCAGTCCTCTACGAGTATATTTCGCTCTGAAAGCTGCTGCTTAACACGTTCGGGATTCGCCTCCGGTTTATCAATTTTATTGATGGCAATAATCATTTTTACGCCAGCTGCACGTGAATGGTCAATTGCTTCATCAGTTTGAGGTTTTACTTCATCGTCAGCGGCAATAATAAGTATGACAATATCTGTTACCTGGGCGCCGCGTGCCCTCATTGCCGTAAATGCCTCATGACCGGGCGTATCTAAAAAGGTAATTTTATTTCCATTTTTTTCAACTTCATAAGCCCCAATGTGTTGGGTAATACCGCCGGACTCACCTTCTACCACATTAGACTTGCGGATAAAATCAAGTAGCGACGTTTTACCATGATCCACATGTCCCATAATTGTTACAATTGGAGAACGTGATTCAGCGTCTTCAACATCCGTATCCTCTTCCTCAATTTCCTCAAGCAAATCAGAGGCGTATTCATCTTCTTTAACGACTGTATAATCCCACTCGCCAGCCAGTAATTCTATGGTATCAATGTCCAATCTTTGGTTGATGGACACAACCAGGCCCAGTTCGAGACATTTGGTTATAATATCACCAACTGGAACACTCATAAGATTTGCCAGATCACTGGCTGAAATAAACTCACTGGCATAAATGACATTTTCTTCTACTATTTCACCAGTTTCATCTTTTACTTTTCTTCTCTTTTTTGGTTTTTTGAGTTTATCATCTATCGTAGCCAGTGTTTTCTTGACTGTTTCCTGAACTTCTTTCTGATCAACAGTTTTCTTCTTTTGTTTTTTTGCTCTCTGGCGTTTTGGCTCCTCCCCCAGTGTCAACTCGCCCGTTCTCATCATCCGTCTTTTCCGCTTTTCGTCTTTGCGGATCATTTCAAGGGCCTTACGGCGTTTGTCGTCTTTCTCACGCTGTGCTTCTTCTTTTGCCTGGGCTTTCTTGTCTTTCGCTTTGGTTTTTTTCTTACCCTTTTTTCCATCGTCAATGTCATCGAGATCGATCTTGCGGATTACTTCCGGTTGTTTTTTCACCTCCGCTTCTGCTTTTTGAACCGCTTCTACACCGGGTTCTTCCTTATCCGATTTTTCTACTTCTTCTTCTTTCTCCCTTTTCCTAGGGGTCTTGGCTTTTTCTTCGACTTCCTCTTCGACGATGTCTTCGATAATCCCTTTGGCTTCTTCGACTACCGATTTCGCTTTCTCTTCTTCTTTTTTTTCTGCCGATTTTTTTCTTTTCCTGGCCGGTTTCTCAGATTTTACTTCCTCTTCTTCACGAATGATCTCTTCCATTCTTTCTTCAATAGAGCGCTCAATGGCCTGAACATATATTGATTTTTCTTCCGGTTCTTTTACTTCAGTATCAGCGCCAGTCATCCCAGAATCTGAATCTTCCGTTTTTAGTTTTCGTTCATGAAGTTTATCGGCAATTTCCTTTTCACGGGAAAAGTTATCCAGTATTTCTTCATATATTTCTGATGAGATAGACGTATTCGGGCCGGAGACCTTTACACCTCGCTCTTCCAAAAACGGCCGAATGGTATCCATCCCAACGTTTAGTTCTTTACAAATCTTGAAAAGTTTATATTTTTTTACCGCAACTGCCATTTAAACTCCAGAGGTTTATTCAATCATACATGATACCGATCCTGTTAAGGATCGGTTGATTAATTATTCTCTATGGGTGCCTCTTCTTCTTTTGATTTTTCTTCCTTTATTTCTTCTTCAGATGTTTCTTCTTTTGCCTCTTCAATCACCTCTTCATCGGGTTTGGGTTCTGCCTTCTTGACGATCTCAACGATTTTTTCCGCTGTTTTCTTGCCAATGCCCGGTACCTCAACCAGTCCATCCACACCAATTTTTAGAATTTCCTGCTTACTGCGGAGGTCTGCTTCCTGAAGTTTTTTCATCAACGTTGTTGACAAAGCATCGATTTCTTCCAGAGCAACATATCCTTCATCAACCTGAGCCTCGTATTCACTTTCCTTGACCGGTTCAATCTGATATCCGGTCAACTCAGAGGCTAATCGCAAGTTTTGTCCGCTTTTACCGATCGTTAAAGCCATATCTTCATCTGAGACAATCGCAACCGCCAATTTATCTTCTTCATTAACAATAATTCTTACCGGTTTTACAGGTGTTAATGCGCGACTAATGAAAATTCCCGGTTCAAATGAATAATTAACGATATCGATCTTTTCATTATTCAATTCGCGAACAATTGCCTGAATACGCACTCCTTTCATACCTACACAGGCACCGACAGCATCAACCCGACGATCAATGGATTCTACAGCTATCTTCGATCTTTCTCCTGCATCGCGGGCAACGTTTTTGATCTCAACAATTCCATCATATATTTCAGGTACCTCCAGCTCAAAGAGGCGAATAAGAAATTTTTTATCAGCTCGAGATACAATTATTTCTGATCCTTTTGTATCACTGCGGACCTCTTTAACAATCGCCCTTACCGTATCACCACGACGAAGCCGTTCATTCTGAATCTGTTCCGATTTTGGTAAAAATACTTCAGTTTTATCGACATTTACAAATAAACCACGCTTACTTACCTGTCGAATATCACCTATGATTATTTCACCGATTCTGTTTTCATATTCCTCAAGAATGTGTTCCCTTTCAAAATCCCGAATTTTCTGATTGAGGCTCTGTTTCGCAGTAACAATCAACCGTCTTCCGAAAGATTCTGGATTTATAACTTCAACAAAATCTTCACCAATCTCTGCATCAGGATCTGTCTTTTTAGCCGTCTCTATATCTATTTCAGTGACAGGATCTTCAACCTGATCAACGATCGTCTTCTCCTGATAAATTTCAATATCCCCCCGGTCAATATTTACAATCACATCGAAATTATCAGCAGTTCCGTATTTTTTAATAACCATTTGTGTAAAAATGCTCTCAAGCATATCCCGAAGATTGTCTTTATCAATCCTCTTTTCTCTGGCAATCTGAGTAATTGCCTCAATGATTTCACTATTCATAAATCTTTTGTATCTCCAGATTTATTACCACTTAAGTTTTATTTTTGCTTCTTTGACATCAGGCAAGGAAATTGATATAATGTCTTTTTTCTGCTTTAAATTTATCGATTTCCCATCATAGTCCACCAATTGCCCGCTAACCGATTGAAGTTCACCATTTCGATGATATGTGACTGTCAGATCCTTGCCGATGCTTCTGCGAAATTCAAAAGGCTTTTCCAGGGGCTTATTTGTCCCCGGTGAAGATACCTCCAGACGATACTGACCCTGAAAAATGTCTTTTCTAAAAAAAATGTCTGAAATTTTTTTACTTAAATTCTGGCATTGTGAAAGCGTAATACCGCTTTCGGTATCTACAATAACCTTTATGAGTCTATTATTACCCCCGCCATGAAGAGAGACTTCTTCTAGCAAAACATTATCTTCCTCACATAAAGGCCGCACCAGTTCATATATCTTTTCGTTGATATTACTCATATATTTAAAACCTGTATATAACAAAAAAGTGGGTTTTGAAACCCACTTCATACAAGTTGAAAATTTAAGCAATCATACTAGCTGGTGCAAGTATAATCAACATATTATCTTATGTAACATTAAATATTATTTATTGTTCCTTTTTTATCGAAGTAATAAAAGGGAAAGGCGATGGATATGAGGATGATACCGATGATTGATTCGGTAGGTCTCTCGATCAGAGTATTTCCCATTATCGTCAGGCAAAAGAGTCCGTAAAATCCTATACCCAAAATATTAGGGGCTGAAAATTTTTGATTTTTAATTATTACTTTAAAACTGATAAATGATGCCATTAATGAAAATGCGACAATGACAAAAATTACAAATGACAATAATTGATTGAAACTACCACTTAATACTAAAATAATGCTCCAAATAGCCTGGAAAAGAATTGACTTATACGGAGACTGAAATTTTCGATGAAGATCTTTAGTTATTCCCCAAAAATATCCGTCCCGACCCATGGCCATGTAAATTCTTGCACCGGATAGAATTGTAGAATTAAGAGAACTAAAAACAGCAATTAAAATAATAGCAGAAATGACCACCCCCCCACCTTTTCCCCAAAGGGTATCGAATACAGGTGTGGCAATATTGATGACATTTTTCATTTCCGGAATTGGCAATGCGATCAGGTATACCATATTTATCCAAATATAAATAATACCTACCAGTATCACACCGAGACGCAGCGCAGAAGGTAAAACCTTTTTTGCCTCTTTAATTTCTTCGGCAACATAGACGGCTGTTGTCCAGCCGATATACGAGAACAAGACAGCAATTAGCGAACTCAAAAATCCAGATAAACTAAATCCTGTCTGAGAATCGATTGACAAAAGTGAATAATCGGCAGCCGGTGACAGAGTTCCCGTAAATGCAAAACCGATGAGGAGAAGAAAGATAGCGGTAGTTAGAACAATTTGGAATGTACCTGATAACAATATACCACGATAACTAATCCAGCTGAATATAAGTATAAAAACAATTGCCAGTATTTTTGAATGGGATATATTTAATTGGAAATCTCCAAGCGTAATTAGTGTATAGACCGTTTCAAATCCGGAAAAATTGAAAATACCATTGAGATAATAGGCAGCAGCGATTCCGAGAGCAGCGATTGAACCTGAGTATGTGACAAAAAATGCCGCCCAACCAAATAAATATCCGGCCAGCGGATGAAAAGCTCTGGCAAGATATTGATAATCACCACCCGATAAGGGATATTCAGCGGCAAGAATGCCATAAACTTTTGCGCCGCTCAAAGCGTAGAAAGCGCCGATCAACCAGGCAAGCATAATATAAAGAGGAGAATCCAGATAGCTGGACATAAATCCAGTTGTGGTAAAGATGCCAACACCGATGATATTGCCGATTACCAGGCTTAATGTTCCAATAAATCCAAGTTTTTGCAAATGACGTTATCTTTCTTCTATAAATAATCCAAATGTGATGCCTGTAGCGAGGCGATTAATAGAGTCGCTACAGTATTATGTACCAAGTTATATCAAATAGCACAATTTTAAATAGTAATGATTCAAAGAGTTATATGTATCCTAAACGAATACAATAATTTTTTGATAAATAACCACAAGAATAGGGGCAATCACCAACGCCGGTAAAAATGTTGCGACTTTAATCTTTTTGATATCAAGTAGAATGAATCCTATGCCTATTATGATGACACCGCCGACAGCTGTCATCTCATTTATCATCATTTCATTAAATAACTGATCTATCATAACTGCAGATATCGTTAATCCACCCTGGATCACAATGATGGTAAAAACAGAGAATATCACTCCAATTCCAAAGGTAGTTGTTAAGGCAATTGCAGTAAATCCGTCCAAGACTGATTTGATCGCCAGAAGGCTGATATCAGCACTTAATCCATCATTAATTGAACCGAGTATAGTCATCGGTCCGACACAAAAGATTATACTGGCGGTCAAAAATCCTTCACTAAAATATGTATCCTCCTTTTTTGCGTATCTTCTTTTTACCTGCTCAGCAAAACGATCAAGCCTCTCTTCAAGTTCCAATAGCTGACCGCTCAGACCACCTAAGATGATTGCAATCAGTGAAATTATAATGTTTTCTGTTTTCAATGCCATTTGAATACCAATTACAAGTGTTAGAATTCCTACTCCCTGCAAAATGATCAATTTATATCGTTCACTGAGACGATTTCGCAGTAAAAGTCCCATTCCTGAACCAATGATAACGGTAATGACATTAATGATCGTTCCAGTACCAGGCATAGTATTAATTTCTGTTTAACCGCAAAGGACGCGATGACATTATAAAAAAATTGCGGTTTATTTTTGTTTTCCTTTTTATTTGCAGCGAAATTTGGACTAAATAAGGCTAAATATAAGGATAATTCAAACATAAAAAAAAGACTCCCATAATGAGAGTCTTTTTCAACAGTAAAAATATTTAAGGGTGGAGATCCCTCACCCTTAATAAAACTTGCTCCTACTTTAAGCTATCAAAGCGATCAGCAACCGCCGACCAATTGACAACATTCCACCAATTTTCGATATATTCCGGTCTGCGATTTTGATATTTCAGATAATATGCATGTTCCCAGACATCTATTCCCATCAGTGGCTTGAAACCGTCTGTAAGAGGATTGTCCTGATTGGCAGTTGAGAGAACTGCAAGCTTTCCGCTTGGGTCAAGAACCAGCCAAGCCCATCCACTACCAAAACGGTTGGCCGCCGCAGTAGAGAATTCATCTTTAAGCTGAACAAAACTTCCAAACGCATCATTGACTGAATCAGCTAAATCACCTGTTGGCTCACCGCCCGCATTTGGCCCCATGATGCTCCAAAAGAGTGTATGATTATAATGACCGCCGCCATTGTTCCTCACAGCTGTTCTGATGTTTTCAGGAATACGATTAAGATTTTTAATAATTTCTTCAATCTCTTTTCCTTGCCACTCTGATGAAGTTTCCAGTGCAGCATTTAATTTTGTTACATATGCATTATGGTGTTTTTGATGATGAATTTCCATCGTCTGCATATCAATATACGGTTCTAATGCATCGTATGAATAAGGTAATTCACCTAATAGATGAGACATAATTAATTCTCCTTTTAAATTACTTTGATTTTTATTTTTAATTCACACAGTAATACTAAAATAGAGGGGTAAATTATTCCGTGTTTCTTAAAAAAATTGAGATTTAGAGGGAACTATAGAAGAATTAACCACAGAGATACAGAGTAAGCACAAAGTACACAAAGATATACTTAGGTTATGTTTGACTACGAGAGTGCTGTAATTGGATTGATTAGAGATTGCACGAACTTTGTATTTAAACACGAAAAACACGAAGAGCACCAAGTATTTATCATATGATCTCTTCTTGTCCTTCGTGTACTTTGTGTTTGATATTATTTTAGTTTTGAGTTGAGGGCGGCGAAAAGAAGAGGTAACATAATTTCATGGTGTCCTATAAAATAATAACCCTTCCCTTTTTTTTGTGTAGGTCTTTCAACAACATTTACTGTCGGGCGATAATGACGTATCATATCGAATGTGGCCGAACTAAATCCAAATGCAGGATAACCCAGATTTCTGGCGACAGTAAGCGCTTTTAAAAACACTTCTGGCATAATTACTGCCGAGCCTATATTTAGTACAGTCGCGTTTTTATCCAGGGTGCTGACATTGTTTGTGAAAATTTGAAAATCTGTCCAGGTCGTATCACCAACTGCTGCACCATCTACAGAAGGATGTTGATGAATAATTTCAGTACCGAGTGCACTATGAACGGTAAAAGGAATATTCATTTTAAATGCGTTATAAAGAAGACTATATTCCAGATAGGGCCCCTGAGACGTTTCAAGGGCAGAGGCGACGGCCTCACCATATCCCAGACTTCCTTTACCATTTTTTACAGCAAGGTTTATAAATTCAGTTGATTCTTTCGCCATACCAAATGAACCATCTTCAATACCTTCTGCAACATCCTCAGAAGTTATACCCCAAAGGGCTATTTCTACATCGTGAATGACACAAGCACCGTTCAGAGCAAGATGAGTAATCCAACCCTTTTTCATTGCATCGATTATCAGTGGACTAATGCCAACTTTGATGACATGTGCACCCATCATCAGCAATATTGTAGATTTTGATTTAACGGAGCGGGTATAATCATCCAAAAATTCCTTAAAAAAATGACCAGAGAGTATCGATGGAAGATTTTCAATAAAATCACCGATTGTCTGATCGTCACCAATCGGTTTTGCAAAGTCACTTAAAGAAACCTTGCTCTTCCGTTCTTTTACGGAGTAGGTCTTGATTTTCGATAAATCGATCTTTTTAAACTTTGTCATTCTGATATTCGAGATGGGATTTTATGTTTAACACCTTCTATTTTTTCCAGCTCTGTCGTAATATGGCCAACGGCCACTTCAGATGTCATCTGTACCGGATATTTATACTCATCGTCCGTCAGCCAGACAAGCAATCTGCCTTTTTGCTTAAAGATACCTTCGCCCTTCAGAAGCGGTTCAACTTTTAGACATCTAAAGGTACCCGCAGCCGTATCTATTTCTTCACGCATGTAAACATGCACTTCAAGATCATATACTTTTTTATTATCGTGGTTTACCATTTTAATGATATCACCTATTCTCAAGGATTTTGTGCGAACATAATAGAAGGCAGCGAGCACATCCATCGCAAACGGTGGAACCTTTACTTCATATCGTTCTTCTTCAGTATCATCACGGTAGCGAATGGTATGTATTTTTGCAAGAGAATCCTCAGGCAGATAATCTACAAACATATCAATCTCATAACTTCCTTCGCGTAATTTTTTTTCAAAACGCCAGCTAAAAAGACCGCGTTTATCCATAAAACTATTGACAACATCATCGACCTTGTATACCCAGCTAAAGGGTGACACCGATTCAGCGGTTGTTTGTATTTGGTATACAGGGTTTCCGTTCAGTTCGGTTTCCTTGAGCACAGACATCGTAGCAGTACCGGCTCGGACAAATCCATAACGTACTTTAAATGTCAACTTTTCCCCAACATGGAAAGCATTATTTTCTACGACGGGATAAATAAGAGGTGGTTTGCGATTAATAGTTGCAACATTGCTATCAAGTGCAAGAGCCGAATCAGCAAGAATTGTATCCCTTGCTAACTGTGTGCTGTCAATTTCTGTTACAAAGTCTATCTTAGTGGTGGTTGTATCCGACACAAACAGGGTTATATTATTAAAAAAGAGTATAAAAAGAATTGTTTTAATCATGGTGCTCCAATACTTGATTTTATTTAATTTAAATTAAAATTAATTAAAATGAAACAGTTCCTTTTGATGTACGGACTATTCTTGTAAATTTCTAAAAATGACAATTTGTTCCGGATTTTTACCCGGAGAATACCGGTAGGAAACAATCGGTTTTGAAGGAACCTGAAGGGTAAATCCCAAAGGATACAAAGAAGATCCAAAGAATTTTATAACATTTTAATTGTGATTTGGCTCAAGAACATCAGCAAGATAAGAAATTATCTTCAAAATATAGAAAGTTTTCCTGTATTTATAATATTTCATATATTAGTGCCTTAGGTGCAAATATTAATACTCAACAACTATGCCGAATTTAGAAATTAAAAAACCACGTAAACGTCAAACTACTCAAACGTGGAAAAACGAAGAGCTTTTCCACACCCTGATAAATACAACGACCGAAGCGGTTATTGCTACAGGCGAAAATGACCGGATTTTTCTTTTTAATCCTTCCGCAGAGATTCTTTTTGGCCGCAAAGCAAATGAACTAACTGGCAAGCGTCTTGATGAACTTATTCCAAAAGAGTATAGGAAAAAACATCGTCGCTATCTTAAAGACTTCTTTTCAGTCAGTTCCCGGCAAGGCGTGACGCACCAGGTTATTGAAATACCCGGTTTACGGGCGGGAGGTGAAGAGTTTTCAATGGAGGTA
>WOR8_10004192_pt1 | contig 14077 bp, 13 predicted proteins | sample DeeMarSeWOR38_10_FD_19890 | JGI IMG/M metagenome (IMG submission 19890) | reverse complement strand
ATCCATAGTATTTATGTTCCTGTTGGAGAAAATACCCTCGCTGTTGCATTGAAGCAAGAATAATGATTTTAACTGAATAAATATTATCAGAAACATCTCTTTTTTCGCATTTTAAATAAATTACATTTCCTTCTTCACTTACATATTCACTATCTAAAAAACCTAAGATACTATCATTATTTTCTTTAATAAAATCTCTCAAGCCACTTAAAGTCGGTTTTACATCAAATTTTATTAAGTCTTTTTCTCTGATTGTAACATAGTCATTATTACTTCCACCGACGGCAAGCTTAATGGAACGTAACTTCAACTCTTTGTCCGTTCCAAAAGTATTTTTAAAAGCATCTATCAAAGGGAAAATTTCTTCTTCTAAAATATTAAGATTAGCCATTGAACTTTCAAAAGGTTGGGGATTTTCTAAGATTGCATTTAATACGGGTGCTTCTGAAGAATCTACTTCAATTTCATAATCTTTAGCTAAATTCTTACGAATAACACAAACGGATCGCCTTTTTTCATTATACATAGAAAGAGATGTAGAACTATCTATAACCGCACGAAATTCTTCAATAAATCTCTCATCAGAACCTTTAGATTTAAGTTTTCTTTTTCCCATAAATTTAGATCAAATTTTATTTTTTCTGTTGAAATAAAAAAATGATAATCTTATAATTTTATGTCTTTTATTTTATATTTTTCTTAAAATAAACATTTAATATCAACTTATTAAAATAAAAATCGAGCTGTCATTTATCGTTTCCTTAAACCTTAAATCGATTTTAATCCATATTCTAAATTATCACTACTATTATTCTATTTAAGGTCAGATATTATAATAACGAATAAAACTAGTTTCATTTAAGACTCTAAAATTACTCTAATTCTGTATCTAGGTAATAATTATCGTCTTTTTTGTAATATACTACCGTAGAACCAAAATTATTTCGCACAGTATATTTATCCCCTTCGATATCTAATAATTCAATCGAATAAGGCAACCTTCTATTCTGTAAAATTTCTTCAATGATTTTTTTTTCTTCAATAGGATCCATAAAAATAATTAATAAAGCAAATAAAAAAAATTTTTTGATTCATTGAATTTTAACAATATTTTTATATAACTGTTATTCTGAGGCTTTCCCTGTAACCTTCTTAATATCCAATCTCATAACACATGTGTCGACATAAGATTTTTCGTTTTTAAAAAATCTTTTTTTCATTTTATTTGGGTTTTCTTCTAAATGGTTTAAAATAATATGAAAACCGTGCTTTTTTTCTTCAATATCCTTCAGAATTGCCATTTCCCCCCAAAACACAATAGAACGATACTTATGTGAACATGCCCCCATAATATAGCCTAAATCTTCAATGATCGTGCCACATACATTCGAATTTTCCTTTAGAATGTCAAGTTTTAACCCCAAATTCGCACTATGAAAGTATAAAGCATTTTGGTCCTTATCAAAGCCATAACTTAAAGTAGTGATATAAGGTTCGTTCAATATACACATCGAAATGGTTACGTACTTACCTTTTTTCAAAATCTGTTCAATTTTATTTTTGTCAGTTATTTCTCTTTCTTTTTTTTGCATATGATAACTCTGCATAACTTTTTCCACCAATATATTTTAAGTTTTATCCTTAAAATAACTATGACGAAAAGTAATTATAAATCATAAATCCTCGGGATATTACCTCGAAATTTAAAAAAAGAAAATTGCTTCTAAATTCTAGTTTATAAAATTAATGGTTTTAACGGTTTTATTAAGAAACTGTGAAAATTTTAATAAAAGAAACAGTTTAAAAACCTAGATATATGTTTATATATATATAATATTATTAATAATATCTATTATGTGACTCTGATTATGGCTAAACAAACGCTAGATATTGGTTTTTTTAGCACTATGTATAGTCAGATCAACGGAACAGCTCATGCTGTTAGATTCCTTTCAGAAGCAATTGCAAATCTTGGCCACGATGTCCATGTTTTTGCACCTCGAATTCAGAATGGATATCAAATACCAAAAACCTTGCATTTTCACGAGATTGGAGGAGCAATTATTGGGAATAATACAGGATTCGTTTTGAGTGCCCCTCTGCATAAAATTTTTTTTTGCCAACATGATTATTTAGATATTGCTCATATCCATACCCACGAAGTAGTAGGATCTATGGCTATCAATTGGGCTAAATATTTAGGGATACCCATGATAGGAACTCATAATAGTCCTATGCAATATTATACGGCTCAATATGTACCTTTAATTGGTAACCTTTTAACTAAAGGAGATCTTATTTGGAGATATGAACGCCATATTGTTGATAAATATGATTTTGTTCATGTAGCTACTAAATCTAAAAAAGATTTACTAAGAGATTATAGGTTTAAGGAGCCAATTGTATGTATGACTAATGGAATAAGAGATTTATATTACACAAATTTAAAAGAGAACGGAATTCGCGAGAAATATGGTTTAGAAGGTAAAAAAATTCTTCTCTATGCTTCCCGATTATCCCCAGAAAAACATCCTCTAGATATTATTAAAACATTCAAAAGAGTACATGAAGAAGTTCCTGATGCGCACTTGTTATTGGTGGGTAGTGCTGGTCCATCAAAGGATCATGTGAAGAGATTAATAAAGAAGAAACAGTATAGAGATTTTGTGTCATACGCAGGGAGGGTCCCTTTTCCAGACTTGTTAAAATTGTATAATGCGGCAGATTTAACTTGTTTATGGTCATGGGTTGAAGCTGAGGGGCTTGTACTACTTGAAGCAATGGCTCAAGGTACGCCTAATGTTGGAGCAAATGCGTGCGGTATTAGTAATATAATTCGTCACGGAAAAACAGGGTATTTAGCCAATAACCTTGATCAATTCAAAGATTATGTTGTTAAACTGTTAAAAGATGATGATCTTAGAGCAGAATTTGGAAAGAATGCTCAAGAAATTGCTCAAAATTATAGGGTAAGTGAGATAGCGAAAACCTGGATAAAGTTATACAAATTCACGATTGACGAACTTTATCCATTACGGTATAATAGAGAAGATAGAAAAGTTCGAGTTGAATTGGTTAAACAATTCATCCAAAATTTACCTAATGTGACATTTTAAAAATTATTTAAAGTTCTAATATGTTCTAATTCTGTATGGCATTTCTCACATAAACGAATTGATTTTCTATCTATGCCTTCTATATTTGCAGAGAACGACATTAAGCATTTATTGTTATAACAATGTTCAAAACCTAAAATTAAGTGCCCAATTTCGTGGATTGCTTCCTTTATTATCCTATCTTCAGTTGATTCATTTTTATAAAAATCCAATAAATTATGAGTCGAAACTATAGCACAGTTATGTCTAAGGTTTGCTTCCCCAAAAAGAAATAACAATTTTTCATCACTACTGGAGTAAATTGGGAGATCTGTCAATCCTAGACCAATTTCTACATTTTTTTCTGACATTTGACTTTTAATCAGCGAATAAAATTGATTGGTTGGATATAATTTTACTTTTGTTAAACTTCTGTCTAATAAGTTAAATTCCTCCTTCGTGTTTAAATTAAATGAAAGAGTATCTATTTTTTTCTCCTTAATAAATATAATATCAAAAAAAAAGGAATTGAACACTAATTCGATTTGAAATTTTAATATTTCTAATATAGATGGAGATACCTTACCGATGAATATTATGGCTAAATAACACGGAAGTATTTTTTTAATTAAGGTTTTTTGATTAGCGGATACACCTAAAGTTTGTTTAACTAAAAAATTTTGTTCATTTCGATATTTTGACATGTTAGTATTATTTTAACATCTGGTTATACTATATTATAAACCATTATTAATATATATTTAAGCTATTATTAATTTTATAATTTTAAATATTCGTTATAAACAGAATTTTATACTATTATAATGTCAGCCAAACCAGAATATTTCGATATTCAAGATAATAAACAAGAACGACCAAAAGAAATAATAGAAAAGGATTTTGTACCTCATTTTCTACCTACCTATCGAATTAAATCATCCTTGTATCCTTTACCGATTCTTATTGCCGTAGTGGTTGCTGGAATATTAGCCTATCTAGCCTTTTTTGTCGCAGGCGTCGAAGTAGAGGAAAGTTACTTCCCCGAAGATGAATTTGGAGTTTTGGGCGTCATATTAAACGGCGTTATTTTCACTGTAATTGCAGCTATTTCTGCGTTTACGATAATCTTTTTAATGCGAAGATTGGGAGTAGGTGTATTAAAGTATATTTTTGGATTGAGTTTTGGTTTTGTTAGCTTCTTTATCACCTTAATGTTTTTAGATGTCATAATATTTTTGATATTTGTTCAATTTCCTGAAACCGATACTATGCTTAAGCTTTATTTTTTATTTACTAATGTCTATATCCCAATTGTAACAGCAGTCTCAGTATTTTTTCTTATTTATAGTTATTTTAAATCAAAATCAATTAAAACTAAAAATTTTATTGTGCTATATATTAGTTTATTAGTTAGCGCTTCCATGAGTTTAATTTTACCCTTTTGGAGTACATTAGCTATTTTAATAGGCATTTCATTGTGGGATATTTTTGCTGTCCTCTATAAGCGCGGACCTATTAAGGCAATGATTGACATCGTATCCGACAACAACGAAGAAAGCGGTCCCAGTAAAGCGGAAGTGGAAGAAAAAATCAAAAGTGGCGAAGGAGTATATGATACTTCCAAATTAGAGATAGGAATTGGAGATTTGGCTTTTTATAGTTTACTTACGACTTCCGTCCTTCTTTTTACTAATAATGTAATAGTTGTTATTTTAACAACAGTTGCAATATTAATTGGAACGGGAATTACGATATCGGGTTTAAAAAGAAATAAGATTTTACCAGGCCTTCCAATTTCGATATTCCTAGGCATAGGTACTTTTTTAATTTATCAATTGATAGTAATTTTTTTTATATGATTTTTGATTCTTTATAATAAGTATTCGTTCTTTTCATTTATTTTATTAGCAGAACTTTGCGAGGTTATTCCAAAAAAATGGTAGATTTAAATCGTATTAGGACATTTGTAGTTGTTGGAGCAGGGACAATGGGCAGGGAGATCGCACAAGTTGCTCTAATGTCAAACTTATTTAAAAAAGTCATTTTAAATGATATTAGTGAAAATGCTTTAACCCATGCTAAAGAATACATAACAGCTGGTCTTGAGAAAATCGAATCTAAAGGAAAGTTAGCTCAAGGTTTAACGACAGATTTCCTAATTAATAAACTCTTTATCAGTAAAGATCTAATGAATTCTATTAAAGAAGCCGACTTTATTGTTGAGGCAATACCAGAAGTAATGGAATTAAAGCAGGAATTGTTTAAAGAATTAGGACAATTCGCACCTGAACATGCGATATTAGCAACAAATACCTCTACAATGAGTATTACTAAAATTGCTGAAGCATCAAACAGACCTGAACATGTTATTGGAATGCATTTTTTTACACCAATTCCTTTACTTAGATTAATTGAATTAATAAAAGGGGAAAAGACTTCACAAGATGCTTTTGATATCGGAGTAGCACTCGGTCAAAAGCTACCAGCTCTTAAGGGTAAAAGATACATAGCAAAAATAGAAAAAGAAAGTCCAGGATTTATTGTAAATCGTTTGACTGTTGCAACAAGCCTTTTATTTAATTGGTTATTAGACACAGCTACTGATAAAGGGATTCCCTACGAAAATATCGACAGAGATTTCGTATCTCCCCCTGATTTGGGTCCATTGGCTAAATGGGATTTCTTGGGTTTAGATGTTATCTGCGATGTCATGAACTATTTTGGTGAAACGATATCACAAGAATTTACTCCTGGTAAAACACTCACAAACCTCCTCAAAGAAGGAAATTTGGGGAGAAAAACTGGGAAGGGTATTTTTGAATGGATTGAAGGAAAACCTAATATTAAAACTAGTGAAAAAGCAGGTTTATTTAGTCCAGAACATTATTATGCCATTCAATTAAACGAAGGATGCAGATTGCTTGAAGAAAAAATTGTTTCTGGATATAAAATCATCGATGATACAATGTTGGCGGGTATGGACATGCCAGGACCATTTGGAGCCGGGAAGAATAACTACGAAAAATGGGCACTTATGCTTGAGGAACTAGTAGAAATGACCCAGATAAATTACTTTAAACCGTGCAAAATGATGAAAACTGGAACATTTCTTAAACTTAGAAAGTAAATGATATGAAATATGATTTAGAAATAACATTAAAATGTGAATATTAAATATCCTTTAATCTTATCTTAGATATATATTAAATAATCTGAAAGCTAGAAACGGTTAAGCAATAAATTGACTGAAATTAACACACCCCCTAAAACAGGTTTTGAAAAGATTATTGATTTTTTTAACAATAATCTTGAAGTAAATCGACCAATAGCTATAGCGGAGGTCGTTGAAAGAACTGGTTTTTCTTGGAGTTTTGTGAAAAAAACTTTATCGAAAATTAAAGAGGAATACGATGGATTTTTTTTTGAAAAATCGGGTAGTACTTGGATCATCTGGAAAGATAGAGATCGAATCATAAAGAAGTTAGACGAGACATGCTCACGTTTTTTGGATGAAAATGACATGAGATGCTAAATTGTAACATTCAAGATTAAGCGAACAAAAAATAGAATACTTCATTTCATAGGGTGGATATCTTCCAAGGTTTTCCATATTTTTATCTATTAGATCTCAATTTTTTACCCGATAAATATAAAATACAGCACCCAGGACATATTGGCATGAATTTATTTGATTTCATATAACCTCTAAACTTGTTATATTTATCACCATTCCAAATTTCAGCAATATTATTCTCATGGAGGTTTCCAAGTACCAAATCATAGAATATATGACAAGTAGCAACATCTCCATTAGCAACAATATCCGCTGAAACCCAAGGAACAAAACATCTTTCATATAGGTCAGTCATATTATTCCAATCCGCATTGAGATAAGCTGCTATATTATTTGAGCTAAAAGTTGGAGGGAGGAGCATCACATTCTTATTAAAGCTCAAATAATAGGATTTTACCTTATTTACTTGTCTAGACAATTCATTTATATCAATTTTACTGAAATAAGAAGGGAAACGAACCATACTCTTCCAATAGGTAAAGCTTTCAATTCCAAACTCTGAACTGAGAAATTCTGCGTACTTTTCTCCCATTTCTTCTGTAAGATAGTTCTGCATTTGTATTGTAATTCTATTTATTTTGGATATATCAATATCCTTCATAAAGAAATCCTCAATTACTAAATAGTTTTCAGGTGTAATTGTATAAATTATATCAATAAATGGTTTTTTTGCTTTATCCTTCTGTTTTAATTCTAATAATTCATTTATTCCGTTCATTGCTTTATCATAACTTCCATTAACCCTTTGCCTATCGTTTATTTCTCGGGGGCCGTCAATAGAAACGCGCACTAAATCAAATTTTTTTTCCACTAGCAGTTCTGCATTGTCGGATAATAGAGTTCCGTTAGTAGGAGTATCAACAAAACAATCATATAGTTTAATCTCGTCAACTAGTTCTTCAAAATAAGGATATAATAACGGTTCTCCACCAAAAAGAAAAAAATTTGGTTTTATTATCGCGAGATCTCTAATTAAGTCCTTGATGATATCAAGATCTAGAACTTGGGGTTTCCTCTTAGTCTGAGCATTGGAATACACACCAGTCTCTCCCCAGTAATAGCACATCCTGCACCTAAGGTTACAATTTTCAGTTAAGTGGAGTGTTATGTTACGGGGTAAGAATGGAAGTTTAAGCATTGAAATCCAGCTAAATGTTCAATATATTACTTTAACTGGTAAAATTATGTGTATAATATAAAATAATGCATTTAATCTCAAAAGTTCCAAATTACCAATTTACAATGCTACTAAAGAATTGGTGGGGTTATTCAAATACAATTGAATAGAAGGAATGTCAATATCCTTCAAAACTGAAGCTGTTCTACACGAGGCGACTAAAATTGCTCTTGGATTGAGTGGTTGAATCAAAATCACACCTTCAGTGCAATCTACCAACATGCGTTTAAAATCACTGTCCATTGTTTCACGAATAAGTTCTCTCCCTATACATTTTAAAGCAGTGCACATTCCGGATACAAGAATTTGATCTGAAGTTAGAATGGAAGAAGCGAGAGCAATTGGTAATCCTTCATTACTTACAATGATCAGATCGTTTATATCTTCTTTTTCACAACATAATTCCAAATAATTATTTAGATCGGAATTCATCACTATGACCTTGGTTTTCGCTTAGTAAAATATAACCAGATTATATTAAGTAAAATAGGTATATATGTCTTTGTGTTGAGAGTAAAAGAATAAAAATGAGGGTAAAATTAGCCATATTTGAAAGTCTAGGGGATTAAAAAACCCAGTTTTAAATAATGCGTTTCAAATTTTTACACACTGTTCTTGAATCCTCATTAATTAGAGAGTGTGAAATTTCGTTTAAAATTTATATGTCATGATTTATTTTATTATTCATTAATAAAAGATTGATTAATAGCATTTTATAGTGAACCTTAAACATGAAAATTGAAAAATCTAGTCAAGATCTTGAAAATGAAGTCATTTTTAGCGGATTATGCATTCATTGCGGAAGTTGTAATGCATTTTGTCCACACATGGATTTCAATAAAGAAACTGGACAAGCTTATGTCGTTGACGAATGTGCTGAGACTGTAGGATTATGTTATAACGCCTGTCCGCGCACATTTCTACCTATTTCAGAAATTGAGCAAAAAATGTTTGGTCAAACTCGTGTAGATTTAGGGGTAGGAGTTTATAAAGATATTATCCAGGTAAAATCTAAAAATAACGACACCATTCTCTATAATTTAGTTTTAGCCGCTTTCAATGCTGGAGTATCGAAACATTTCGTTTTATCCGAACCTAAAAGCTCAAAACCACCAGTTGCATTTCCTGTTGTCGTAGACGATGCAAAAGCGGCAAAAAAATATATTCCTGAAAAAACGATGGATAATGCTGGACCTTTGATTACAGGAATTGGCAAAGCTTACTTAGACCGGAAACGGGATATTGGGATCATTGGAAATCCTTGCCATCTTCAGGGTTTGGCAAAAATACTTACAAGCGATTTTAACACAGGAGCAGAAAGAACATCATTAAAAATAGCTTATGCGTGTTCTTCTGGAGGAATGAGTGGTTGTAAGTATTGTACCGATTTTTCAGGAGAATTTTCGGATATTACTTACAGTCCTTGGGGTGCCCCTAAAGGTTCTGGTGAAGCTTTTCTAATTATTAGAACCGATATTGGTCAAAAAGTTGTCACCAAAGCAATAAAAGATAAGCTAATTGAAATTACATCCAAAGAACCAGATCTAAGCGAGATGAAAAAATTCTTAAACAAGAAGAGAAAGAAGAATTTCTTAAATCTACTTGGCAGAGATTTAATAAATGCGAAATATCTTAAATTGAATGTTGATGAATTTAAAGATTTGCTAGAATAAGGATTCTAAACTAATTAAATCAATTCTCTTTTTTTTAACATTGCTTCAGTGAGCATTTCAAACGCATTTTTATTGTTTTCCCCTGTTTTTGAGCTAGTCTCAAAAAAATAAGGTATGTTTAATTCTTTTTGAAATTCCTCGGCTTCTGTTCGCTCAACTGTCCTTCTATATGAGGCAAGGTCTGCTTTTCCACCAACAAGTAGAAAAACTGTTTCAGTTTGAGTATTTTCTTTTACAATATTATACCATTCTATAAGGTTTTGAAAACTAGTATATCTTGTAATATCATAACAAAGTATGCAACCTTGAGCGCCTCTTGCGTAATTGGGTAAGAAAAATCGAAAACGGCGCTCACCTGCGAAATCCCAAATTTGCAACTTCACGGAGATATTTTCAAAATTCATATCGTACGAGGCTAAATCAGTACCGATTGTAATCTTCATTGGTACAAAATGTCCGGTAATTAACCGTTGTATCATGGTGCTCTTACCGACTCCACCATCTCCCACTACTACAATTTTGAATAGATACTGATGTTTCTGATCTGTTTGCTGCGACATTCTCAAGCAAATATTTGAACTTTATAATTATAATATATTTGGTTTTAATAAATTTTTATCCAATATTTTATTCATTATTTAAATCTTGAAGGAACTTCTTATTGATTTTTTTTAAATTTTGAATTAGATATTTTCGGTCTTCTTCGGGCAATTCCTCAAAAGACTTGACAAGATCAGCTGGTCTTATGTTGTTTAAATCTTTATAGATAAAAAAAAGCAAAAAACTGGCTAGTATAGGGGAAATCCAACTTGTCACTAAGGATAGAATTGAAATTTTTAGAGGTAATGAATTTTCAATCCCCGTACCGGGCAAATCATACGCAAATCCCAAAATTATATTATTATCAATAGTCAATACAAAACTAACATTTAATATGTTTAGGAGTATAAAAATAATTAAATTTGCTATGCTTATCCACTTAAATTTCTTTACTTTCAGAAAAGATAATATCTTATTCATGTTATTATTCTTTAATTCGATTGTTATTTTAGCATATTTCCAAACATCGATAAGTATCCAATAAAAACCAAACGTAAAAACAAAGATAAAAAACAAGTTAAAAAACAAAGAGTAAGTTCCAATAAGCTGAGGATGATAATACGATTCTGCTCCAATCCAAAATAGTAAAACTAACTGGATTAAAGCAGTAAAAAATAATCTATTTGCGTGTTTTTTTTCTAATCCGAGAGGATTATATATAATTTGATTAGATTCTAAAAATATTCTAAATTTATTCGAATTAATAATTCTAAAAAAGAGAGAATAATTAAACGTAATGATGGGATATAGAAATAAGAAAATGTTATTCCACGACTGAGAGAGGGTAAATAAATACAATATAACAAATATGAACACATCTCTAAGCAAGGATTCATTAATTAATTCTCTAACATTTAAAAAATCTTCTTTAGAATTATTTTCACTCATTTTTTTAATTAAAGAAAGCATTAATAAATAAACTTATATGGTCTTTACAAATATAAATTCTAAATTAAACTTAATTCTATAAGAATATTCACGATTTCTGGTTATGAACTATTCAACTTTCTTCCCGTATGAGCAATATAGGCAAGATCAAGAAAGTATTATTATTCAAATTGAAAAAGCTTCAGCCAATAAAAATAATTCTTTACTATCAGCTCCAAATGGCACAGGTAAGACTATTATTGCTTTATGCGCATTGTTACCTTTAGCATTAAAAAATAATTTAAGAATAATCTATCTATGCCGAACTCATTCCCAGAATACAAGAATAATTAAAGAACTCATAAAAATATCCAAACTTTTAGTAAAAAACGATCTTAAAATCAAGGTTAACGGGCTTTCTATTAGGGGACGGAATGAGATGTGTCTAAACGAGATTCTCCTATCATTAAAACTTAATCCTCGAGACTCAATGGCAGTGTGTGGAGACTTAAGAAAAAATAAGAGTTGCAAACATTTCCTCAATTTACTAAAGATAAAAGACATGTACGATAATCCGATCAGTATAGCTCCCGATTTATTAAATAAACCAGTTGATGCTGAAGACTTAATTCGTTTTTGTAAAGAAAAAGAGTTATGTCCTTATTTTTTGAGTAAATTTCTGTTAAAAGAAATGAAAATAATAATATGTAATTATCAATGGATGTTCAATCCATTTATCCGTCAAAATTTCTTACAATTTATAGATAAAGAGCTTCGTGACTGCATATTAATCCTTGACGAATGCCACAATGTAATTGATATGGCAACAGAAGTTAATTCTGAAAGGATAACACCTTATTTACTTAGGTTGTGCTTGAAGGACTTGGAGATTTATAGATCACCAAGCATTATGCAAACATTTGTAAAGGCTCTCTTAAATCATCTAGACAAGAAAAAGAAAACTCTAAACACTTTAGAAAAAGAAATTGATGCCGAGAAACTTTTGACTCAACTTTCTTCGGTGATGAATTTCTCAAATCTGAATGATTTTAAAAATTTTATTGAAGAAATTCAAGATTTTAGCGTATCTCTCCACGAAGAAAAACTTGCTAATGGAGAAGTCTCAAGAGATTATTTAGGATCTCTTGCAGAGTTTTGGAAAAAATGGATGAAATGTTATTTACTAGATAATTATTTCTTCAGTTATAACCTTAAACAAGTCAAGGGAAAGTCTGCTATTTCAATGGAAATCGTTGCTTTAGATCCTAGAGAAATTGCGATTCCTATACTAAGAGAATGTTATACTAGTTTGCATCTATCAGGGACAGTCAATCCATACGTTTATAACAATTTAATGGGGTTACAAAATAGCGGAAAAGGATATAAAGGTATTATAGCGGATTCACCTTTCCAAAAGAAAAACATAAAAGCATTAATTACAGAAGGTGTCGATACTCGCAGGGAGAATCGGAGTGCGCCAATGTTTAGAAAGATGCTTAGTAAAATTAATGAAATATTATACTGTACACCCGCGAATGTGGGAATTTTTTGTGCGTCCTATAAGATTCTTGACGAGTTAATTAAAAATGGCGTTGAAAGTATAGTTAAAAAGAATAAAAAACAGTTGTTTATTGAAGAACCTGGCCTTTCTGCTTCAGAAAATGCTTTCCTTGTAAACGAGTTCAAATCAATGGCAACTTCTACGAGAAATGGGGCTGTTTTGTTGGGCGTATGTGGAGGAAGAAATTCAGAAGGAGAAGATTATCCTGGTGACCATATGAACTCCGTGATTATTGCGGGATTCCCATATCATTTACCCAGCCCTAGAGTTAAAGCAAAAATAGAGTACTACGACAAAGTTTTCAATAACCAAGGTTGGAATTTTGCTTACTTATATCCTGCTATTCAAAGAGCAAACCAAGCATCGGGGCGACCTATAAGGAAAATAAAGGATAAAGGCGCAATAATTTTTATGGATTGGCGATTTAAGCAAAAAGCTAAATGGATATCAGAATGGATTAGAAAAGAGATAGAAATTATTCCAGATAAACCTAATGCGCTCCTTCAGAATCTAAAATCATTTTGGAAGGCAGATTAATTTATCCTTTCTTAAGAAATTAAGATTGCTATTTTGATAATCTATGATATAACTGAGATAATTTCCTAGAAACGATCCTCCACGTGAAATTTTCCTTTACTCTTTTGTAACAATTTTCTTTAATTTTAAAAAAGTAATTTGGGTCTAGGAGCACATGGGCTTTAACGACTTCATCTGGAATTTGATTCGCTATATTTAGAATATCTGCATTATAAATTGTTTGATTTTCAGAGGTTTTAACTAATTGAGCAACTTCTAAAGATTTTAAGCTTGAAACTAATGCTTTGACAAATTGAAAGTGGTCATTTTTTTCTATAAGAAAGCCTGTACCTATCTTTGGATATATTGAAGCATCAATTATCGTTTCCTGTAAACCTCCTACCTTTGTTGCTATGATAGGGACTTTACATGCCATAGCTTCTAGTGCCATAATTCCAAAAGGTTCCCATCTCGATAAAGCACAATAAATGTCTGCACATATATGGGCTAAATAAAAGATTTCTGAAGCTACTCCAAAAATTATTCTGACATTCTCTCGATATTGTTTTACATAATCAGAATAGATCCGTATTTCATTCAAACTATAATCCGTTGGTAATATAAGTAGAAGGAATTTTGCATTTGGGATAACCTTCAAGACCTCTGGGATTGCATTAAAAATAGTATCAAAACCTTTTTGAGGTGAAATTCTTCCTGTGGTGAGAATTAAGGGCCCCGAATCCGAAAATGCTTTAATATTCCCGTTTTTAATAAATGGATTACCATTTGAAATTAGGTTAATTTCGTTTAAAACATTTTGAGAACTAATTAATGGGCTTTGGTTTAGATTTCCTATTTTATATTTTAAAAGGAATTCTTTCATATTTTCTTCTTTAATCTCAGTTCCATTGCTTAATTTTAAAAATTCACGGATCTCTGTTCCATATACACCGATAACTTTATTGAATATATCGAAGTAATCCCAATCACACCCGTCCCAAATAAAATCTGCTT
>WOR8_10004190_pt1 | contig 14078 bp, 7 predicted proteins | sample DeeMarSeWOR38_10_FD_19890 | JGI IMG/M metagenome (IMG submission 19890) | reverse complement strand
TTTTTTGTCTTTGAGGAATTCGGCAAGGGCCTGTGGAATCCTTCCGATACCACATTCAATTGTGCTGCCGTCTTCCACAAGCCTGGCAATGTTCTGACCGATCCGGCGTAATGTTTCGGTCGGCTCATCTATCGGAACCTCGATGATGTCTTCATCATGTGGAACCAGCATTTCGATGGCGTTGACGTGAATGAAACTATCGCCGAACGTTCGAGGCATCCGGCTGTTCACCTGAGCGATCACGTACTTGGCATTGGCGGCGGCGGATTTAACGATATCCACAGAAACGCCGAGACTGCACAGGCCGTTCACATCGGGCGGTGAGACGGTGACAAGGGCGACATCGACGGGAATGCGCCCGGTCTCGAACTCATGGGGTATCTCAGAGAGAAATATCGGCGTGTAGTCCCCGACGCCTTTAGCCAATGCATGGCGGACGTTGTCAGCAATAAAAAAACTGTTCATCTTGAATTTTTCACGGAATTTCTCATCCGCATAAGGAGCTGTTCCCATCGTCAGAAGATGAACTATGTGAGCATCGTAGATCTTGCTGGAATGTTCGACCAGGGCATTCACAAGATATTGGGGCTGGCCGCAGCCGGTCCCTATGAATATACTGTTGCCGGACTTAATCAGTTTCATCGCGGCCGGCGCTGTGCCTGTTTTATCCTTATACTTCTGTTTCCAATCAAAATCACTCATGCTTTTAGTCTTTCTAAACTTGTTCTACACTCATTCTGGCATCAACGGCAATCGCCGTGGTGCCCACCGGGCCGACAACATACGGATTGATATCCATCTCCTGGATCTGGGGAAATTCCGTCACTAATTGTGACAGCCTCTGCAAACCCTCGGCAATTGTCTCGATATCCACGCCCTCCTGGCCTCGGACGCCGCTCAGCATCTGGTATGTCTTTGTGCTGACGAGCATTTGTTTTGCTTCTTCGGCCGTAAGCGGAGCCAGGTAAAACGCTACGTCCTTGAGGACCTCCACCATAATACCTCCCATACCGAACATCATCAATGGGCCGAAGTGCGGATCGCGATTCATGCCGAGAATCACCTCTTTTCCGCCGCTGCACATTTCCTGGACAAGCACGCCGAGAATGTCTGCGTCCGGCATTTTCTTCGGTATTCGATACATCATCAGGTCGAAGGCATCCCTTACTTCTTTGACACTTTTCAGGCCAATCTGTACACCACCCACGTCGGACTTATGCAGTATATCAGGTGACCAAATTTTCAGCACTACGGGGAATCCCAACTGCTGGGCAATATTTGCCGCCTGTTCGGCCGTGGCGGCGACGGAACCTTTCGGGGTCACGAAACCATAAGCTTCGAGTATCTCTTTTGATTCCGTCTCGCCTATCTCTCGAATGCCCTTGCGTAAATGTCTGTCGATAATGTTTTCGACCTTGCGGCGATTTACGGGAAAAAGCTTCACTACCCGCTTGGGCCGGGTGCGCCACCTGACATAATCCGCCATAGCCTTGATTGTCGCTACTGCACTTTCAGGAGCATCATATTGCGGGATTTTCCCCTGCCGTAAAACCATCACTCCGTCCCGCACCTTCTCAGCTCCCATGAAACAGGCAAGTATCGGCTTGGTATGTTTTCTACCAGCCACAAGCGCTTCGGCCGTTGCCGCGGATTCGGTCATTGCCTGCGGCGTCAGAAGGACAAGAGCAATATCAACATTAGGATCTTCAAGAACCACATTAAGCGCGAATTCGTAACGGTCGGCAAGAGCGTCACCCAGCACGTCAACGGGATTATTAAAGTTCGCCGCCGGCGGCAGCTTGGAGGCAAGCTTCTCAATCGTTTCACTGGTGAGTTTCGCAAAGGAAAGACCAACCCGTTCGATTGCGTCGGCAGCCATAATTCCCGGCCCACCGGCATTGGTAATTACGGCAACACTCGGCCCGGCCGGCAGCGGCTGGTCGGCAAACGCCTGCGCATAATCGAACTGATCTTTTATCGAACTACACCGGATGATTCCCGCCCGCTCGAAGACACATTCGTATGCCGTCTCACTGCCGGCAAGACTTCCGGTATGGGAAGAGGCCGCCTGCGCCCCGGCCTGCGTACCGCCTGACTTCATCAGAAGTATCGGTTTGTCATGCGATATTCGCTCGGCCTGGTTAACAAAAGCGTTGCCGTCGGTGATGCTTTCGAGATAGCCGGCAATGACTTTGGTTTCCTTATCTTTTCCCAGGGCTTTTATCAAATCCAGCTCATCAACGTCCGCCTTGTTGCCGATACTGACAAGCTTGCTGAATCCGATGCTGTTGGCGTTGGCCATATCGAGAATCGCCGCCAGCAGCGCCCCCGACTGGGAGAGATAGCCGATGACACCTTCTGTCGGCAGGTCTCCGCCGAAACTGGCGTTGAGCTTATTTGCCGGCGCGATTATTCCCAGACAGTTGGGGCCGATGATTCTGACGCCGGCCTGTCTTGCAATCTGTACGACCTGTTTTTCAAGCTTCAGGCCCTCCTCGCCTACTTCTTTGAAACCGGCGGTAATAATGATGACCGACTTTGCCCCGACTTTCGCGCACTGCTGCATCATTTCAGGGACAAACTTCGCCGGAATGATAATGACCACCAGCTCGGGAGTCTGCCCGATCGATTGAAGGTCTGGGTAGCACTTTAATCCCTCAATCGTATCGGCTTTAGGATTGACCGGATAAATCTCCCCCTCGTATCCGGCCCCAATCATGTTAACTAAGATTTCGTACCCAACCTTGCCCTTCTGGCGGGAAGCGCCAACAATTGCAACCGACTTGGGATTGAAGAAACTTTCAAGGCTCATAACGAACGGCAATCCTTTCTATACAAGAACCCATTTCGAAATAAGCAAAGTAATATATACGATTTACCCGCCTCGTGCAAGTCTTTTTGGTTGGTGATAATCTATCAAGGATGATTTGCCATCACGATTATCTCCGAGGGCTGTAAATCTCTAATGCTGACAAATGCCCTGCCGTCCGCAGTCCTGTGCACAGCGACTTCCGAGCCAGTCGGATGCGTACCTGAATAGTCCTGCGTCCCGGCAGCCTGGGCCGAATTAAGAACAACCGTCATCGTGCCGGAACCGCCTGAATTGAGAGCTGCGTCCACGACTATGTCGGCGCCTCGTAACTCAGTGCCGTTGGTGTTCAAGATGCAAAGCAATTCCTCATCATCCAGGATTCTCGACCAGGCAACGATTTCTCCAGGGCCGTAAAATTCGAATGGCTTATTTAGAAAGGAAATGCAGCGAAGATATTGTCTGCCGCAGCGAAGAGCAGGATATTTGCTCCGAATAACAGCCGCTGCGGCAATCCGCTTATACACGGGATGATTCTCATCGAAACAGTGACATCCCGCCGTACCGAAAGGCCCGAATCCGGGCAGATTCATATCCAGTTCATTCAGACCGGCTGTTCCGGATGCCCTTGGATGCTCCGGACCGAACATCGCCTCGCGCAGGTACTGGTCGCAAGTTTTCCAGCCCGGCAACCATTTCCTCTCGGATTGCTCAGGGCCAGCGAAAGCCTGTTCCGTACCATAATAAATGCACGGAATACCCAAAGTGAAAAGCTGCAAAGCAACGCCCGCTGTGACCTGGTGATCACAGGATGCATAGCTTGAAAATCGAACCTTCTCGCCGGTAATCTGGTCATGGTCGTCAAGAATAGAAACATGCCTCCAACCCAGATTGCGGTGCGATTCCATACCGTCATGGCCCGGTTTGAAACCATCAAAATAGTCCCTGGGTGCCCCAAGGCCTTTGGCAACACCATTGATGATAGGACGCATTTCTCCTATATCCAGCGCTGCAGTGAGATTGCGATTGAGAGCATCGAGATAATAGTCCTGGGCATAATCCCCGCCGGAGATCTCGCCGACAAGGAAGAAATTCTGCTTGCCGAGATTTGCTGCGAATTCTTTAATGGCGCCACAGAAATTCCGCGCCTGCTCCTTCGTCACATGCTTGAGGGTATCTATACGGAATCCGTCACAGTCCGTCAAAGCCATCCAGTATTTATAGCAACGCGACAGATCGCTTAATACGTACGGCTGATCGAGATCAAAGTCGCGTAAATCGCAAAAGTCGGAGCGCTTGTGCTCGGCGTTCGGATCGTCAATTGCTCCCCCGCCAATGTCACCTGTACCCGCGCGCGTATAACAATCCTGATGCTGTAACTCCGTCGGCCATACACCGTCTTCTTCAGTCACTATGTCGGGGGCAGGCTGCCCGTCGCCATTACGCCATGAACCGAACGGATAGCGCCCATCCGGTTTATAAACAGCTTCATAAATCCCGCCGGGAGTATCCGGGCGATAAAGCCAGTTGGCGCCAGAGTGGTTGAAAACAACGTCAAGTATGATCCTCATATCTTCTGAGTGGGCTGCGGTCACTAAATCAACAAGATCCTGGCGACTACCGAACCGAGGATCCACTTCCAGGAAATCCTGAATGCCGTAACCGTGATACGTGTCCAGATGTCCTCTCTGCTTAAATACGGGGCTGAGCCATATAACCGTTATGCCAAGCTGCTTTAAATATCCGAGCTTTGATTGCACGCCTTTGAGCGTGCCTCCCTGCCAGCGATTCCGGCCAGATTCAGCCCACTTGTCCCAGCGCCAAAGCTCGCTATTGGGCAATCCGGGGCGAGCAGCATTAAGATTCGCCCTGTCCAGCAACTTACCCGGTTCCTCCCGCCCATCGCTGAAGCGATCCACCAGCAGAAAATACAGTATCTCATCTCTCCAGTCCACAGGCGAGGGGTAATAGCTCTGACGCTCCGGCCGATATGAAATATCGTGAACACTGTCGGGTCTTGCACTGCTTAATACCTGCTCCGCAAATGACATATCTCAGACTCCTTTCTTGTCTAAAGACCTGAATATTAAAACTATCCAATATATTATCGGCACATTATAACATACAGATTGAACTATTCGAAGACAAAAAACAGGCGGTGGGAATTTGCAGATTTACAGCGGGATTTTCAAAATCGAGACGGCTGGAAACACATCCCGTTTTTTCATACCTCACATTGTGTTAATTCGGACGGCACTTTTATGGGCAGTCGAATTGTGAACGTTGCGCCGGAGCCTTTTTCGCTTTCTGCGCTGATAGTCCCGTCATGCTGCAGCACAATCTGACGAGCTATGGCCAGGCTCAAACCCTGCCCCTTCGAATGGTGGTCTATGTCCGGATCCGAAAGCTCTTCAAACACGTGCGGCAGATACTCGGGTTCTATACCCTGTCCCCGGTCGGTCACACTCACGGATACCGACTCATCGTCACCGGTTACATGCACATTCACCCGTGCACCCGATGGGCTGAAACGAATCGCGTTGTCCAGTATAGATGTGATTACTCTCTTGATTTGCGCAGAGTCGATACAAACTTTCCGTCCGGCATTGAATTTCTCATCGATCTTTATCTTGCGGTCAGTCGCATTTGTCACTACGTCGCAAACAGCCTCATGGACAACTTCGCACAGGTCGGCAGGCTCCGGATTGAATTGCCACTTTCCGGATTTGAGGGAGCTGAGCAGCATAACATTTTCAAAGAAACGGTGCAGGCGCCCGGCGGCCGAGTACACCATCTCGATAAGCAGCTTTTTCTCTTCGGCATCAATCTCATCTTCGGACATCAACATCTCGGCCGGCGCTATAATATTGTTGAGCGGAGTACGCGCTTCATGGCTTAGCAGTGTCAAAACATCCGTCTTGAACTGGTCCATTTCTTCGACCGACTTCAGACGCAAATAAACCCGTATCTTCGCCAGCAGCTCTTCTTCGTTAAAAGGCTTGGTGATATAATCATCGGCGCCGGCTTCATAGGCTTCGATACGTTCCGAGACCATTGACTTTCCGGACAACATGATTATCTTCGTATGTCTCAGAAACTTATCCGCCCGTATCTGTCGGCAGACCTGCCCTCCGTCAAGGCCCGGCATCATATTATCCAGTAAAATAACGTCAGGCTGAAAATTCGCCGCTATCTCAAGAGCCTGCTCGCCGGTCGTCGCCGTCCTGAGCTCATAGTGTTCGCTCAATAGCTTCTCGATAGTCATAATATCGATAGCATCATCATCGACGGCTAAAATTTTGTTTCGAGGATGCATCGTAATACCTATATCGGATAGAAATCGACCCTGTTTTAGACGTTTTATGTATATCCGACAGAATTGTGTTATCGGAACAAAAAGCATAGCTACGAAATGCTTAGAAAAGCAAGTTTCATCCGGTCCGACCCATAACTTGGGATTAAATCAAATGCCGGGCACCATTTTTCAATTTTACAATGTGATTTTGATGCTTGAATTTTATCCAAAAACCAATTATACATTAAGGATACACCAAAGTACAAGGAGATCGGCTATGAAGAAGTCTGTTGTACTGTTGTTTTGCCTCGCCAGTCTGGCGAGCGGTGCAGAGAGCTACAATATCGAGACCTACCGGCTATTCGGCCCAGAACATCCGGGGCAATACAAACATCCCGCATCCATTACACAACTTACCAATGGGGACCTTTATATTGCCTACTACGGCGGTTCGGCCGAATATGGTGATGACACCGCCGTGTACGGTTCCCGCCTTAAAAGAGGTGAAATCCAATGGACCGAACCTAAAATTATTGCAGATACACCTGGCCGAGGTGAAGGGAATCCGGTCGTGTGGCAGGCGCCAGACGGCTGGGTGTGGTTGTTCTACGTAAACCGATACGGCAAAACCTGGTCTAATGCGCGAGTAAAAGCCAAGATTTCTGATGATGGCGCCCAAACCTGGTCGGACTCGTTCATGCTCAACTTCGAAGAAGGAACTATGGTTAGAGGCCAGCCCATCGTCCTGAACAACGGCGATTATCTGCTGCCAATGTATTATGAGACCGGCGAAGACCGGGAAAAGACAGCATCCACGACCTGTTCCTACTTCATGCGCTACAACCCGAAAACAAAGGTATGGACAGAAACCAACCGTATCAAATCGCCTATGGGCAATTTGCAAGCCCAGGTTGTCCAGCTTACCGACAAATATCTGATCGCTTATATCCGTCGGGGCGGTGATTTTTTGCCTACCAACCGCGGCTACATGCTGCGCTCCGAGTCCCGGGATGGCGGCTACACGTGGTCTGATGCGGTTGAGACGAAATTCAAAAATCCAAACTCTGCCGTCGATTTCATCAAGCTCAAGAACGGCCATTTGCTGCTGGTCTATAACGATAACATGAATGACCGCACACCATTGACTGTTGCGATATCGACGGACGGCGATAAAACCTATCCATATCGGAGAAACATTGCGGGCGGTGATAATTCCTTTGCCTATCCCTATGCAATCCAAACACGCGACGGCAAGATTCACATCGTTTATACGACAAACAGCCGAACGACCATTATGCACGCTGTATTCGACGAGTTCGCCATCATCGGATCGCCGCCAGAATTATAATTCCCTCGAATTTTGTAGATAAAGAAGATTAAGTAACATCGGAGAAAAGTAGATAGATTTCACTTTCGCAATTCCGGTGTGTCGGGCTCGATGTGAACGGTGATATTAATCGGACGTGTTATCTGCTCATCCAGCGTCTTTTCCAGTCTTTCAGTAATCTCGTGGGCGGCGGTGATTTTCAAATCCGGGTCGACGAGTATGTGCAAATCGAGAAAGACCTCCCTGCCGACCGTGCGGGATCGCAGACGATGCCACTGTCGGATGGAAGAGTCGGAATTGATGATTTTTTTTATATGCTCGATCGTGCCCGGATCGACGGAGGCTTCCGCTAATTCTCGAATCGCATCACCGATAATCCTTACTCCCACCCAGACAATCATAACGCCGACGGCAATCGCAGCGACCTGGTCGCCATGACCAAAGCCAAATTCCAGCGATATAAATCCTATCACAACCGCTATCGAACTAAAAGCATCACTTCGGTGATGCCAGGCATTGGCGTAAAGTGCGGGACTGTGGGATTGAATAGCGGCTTTCTGAGTGATTCTGTAAAGCCACTCTTTAGCAGCAATCGAAATGACAGCGGCGATGAGAACTGCGAACCGGGGAGTGGTCACTTCATCTCTGGCGATGGCCAAAGTGGCATAGTAAATCATTGCCCCGCCGACAACAATCAGGATTAAAGCAACCAGCCCCCCAGAGAAAGTTTCCGCTCGACCGTGGCCGTAGGGATGGCACTTGTCCGGCTCTCTCGAACCCAGACGCAAACCAAGCAGTACCGCAACGTCGGTGGCTATATCGGAAAGCGAATGGATTCCGTCGGCAACAAGCGCTAGCGAGGCGGCGTACAAACCAATGGCGACTTTTATAATCGACAGAGCAATATTCACTGCCATTCCAAGATATGTGACAGACTTTATTTGCCCGGCAGCTATTGCTTGTTTGTCAATTTCCATTAGTCCAGCTTGCAAACGTAGATCTCGTTTACGAAATCGAGCTTACCAAGCTCTTCAACCGCTTTTTCATCGGGTTCCTGATCCAGACTGACGGCCAGCATCGCTTTCTGCTCGGCAGGTTTTTGTCCGACACCCATCGTGCAGATATTAATGTTGTGCTTACCGCAAACAGTGCCTACTGAGCCAATTACGCCGGGCTTGTCGTCGTTGAAAATCACAAGAACGCTGCCCTGTGGCGTCACTTCGATATTGAAGTCGTCGATTTCGATAATTCGCAGCAGTGCCCCGCCGAAAACCGAGCCCGTTACCGTCCGCGTGACCTTATCGGTAACGACTTTAGCACTGAAGCTCGAAGCAACGTCTTTGACCTCTGCATTTTTGGTCTCGTCGATGCTAATACCGCGTTCCTTTGCAAGAACCGGGGTATTGACCATATTCAACGGCATATCAAAATGCTTCTGGAGCAATCCCATCGAGAATCCGAGAGTCACCGATTCGACAGGCATCTCAGCAATAGAGCCGCGATACTGAACCTGAACCTCTTGTATTTGGCCCGGTGCGATGGTGCTGAGCATAGCGCCGATTCGCCTTGCAAGCTCAGCATACTGAGTGACAATCGCCGGGGCGGCTCCTGCGGTGGACGGAGCGTTCAGCGCATTTCGAACCGGTCCGCCCTTGATTGCATCGACAAGGATTTCCGCCGCCTCGACGGCCACCTCTATCTGGGCCTCTTCAGTGCTCGCGCCGAGGTGCGGCGTGACAACACAATTCTCGAATTCGCTGAAACGGGTGTTCTCCGGCGGCTCCTTCGGGTAAACATCCAGAGCGGCGCCGGCGATACGTTTAGCGGCAAGCGCTTCGTAGAGCGCATCTTCATTGATAATGCCGCCGCGGGCGCTGTTGACCAGCCGCACAGTTGGCTTCATCATTTCAATCTGCTCGGTGCCAATCATGTTCAATGTCTGCTCATTTCTCGGGACGTGGACGCTGATATAGTCGGCTTGTTTGAATATATCATCCAGCTCTTTGCATATCTGGATACCCATTTTTTCCGCATCCGGCGGAGCTGCAAGCGGGTCATAGCCCAGGATTTTCATGTTGAAACCTTTGGCCATCTGTGCCACGGCCATACCGATTCTGCCCAGACCGATTATGCCGAGAACCTTGTTGTTCAACTGGTTACCCATATATTTTTTTCTGTCCCATGCGCCGCCTTTGAGGCTGTTGCAGGCGGGCACGACGTTGCGGCTCATTGCAAGAATCAGTGCCATCGTGTGTTCTGCTGCACTGAGCGTATTACCGCCCGGGGTATTCATTACGAGAACTCCCTTGCGGGTCGCTTCCGGGATGTTGATATTATCGACGCCGACGCCCGCCCGGGCGATACCTTTAAGTTTGCCGGGATTGCTCAGCACTTTTTCGGTCACTTTCGTGCCGCTTCGGATGATCAGGCCGTCGTGTTCGCCGATAATGTTAGCCAGCTCATCTTCGTCTATGCCTGTCTTAACGACGGCTTCGACGCCTTCCTGGGAATTCAACAAATCAATACCTTCCTGTGCAAGCTTGTCCGTAATCAGAACCTTTATCATTTTCTAACTCCATAATAAACAGTTAATCGTTCAGCGTGCTCCGTAGAACGTGGAACGCAGTCCTTGGGACTCCGCCGTAAGGCGTCCCTTAGCGGACTTACGGAGAACTCAGCACTAAGCACGAAGTATTGTAGCGATTATCAAAAAAAAGGCAAGCGCAGAAAATGAATGAGATTGAACCACCTAAAAATCAAAATCCGGCTTTTATGTTTTCTCGACCAAATCAATAAAAAAGGGGCCTATATCAAAACGAACGACATAAGCCCCGAATCCATGTTTTATTCTTTATTTTGATTCTTGATTTTCTATTCAGTAACCTCTCCGTCAGGAGTCTCAACGACTGCCGACCGATCCAGCCTAAGGTCATCGAAGTACATCTTTCCCGTCCCGCCGGGCGTTGTAATATTGCCCCGGGTACCCAGGCCGAGCGCGATTTTATCAACGTCGGTTAAATCGATGCCCTGATCGGCTAAAGACTGAAGCGGAATAACCCACCTGGTCCAAACTTCAACCTGTGCCGCAGCCGGGTCATCATGGATAACTACCACCGGATCACCGGATGTATTGGAGACAGCAACATACAGCGGTTCGGGTTCGTTATCCGCCTTGCCCCTGAACCAGATCGTTAATTCGCCAACACCTTCATCCGTCCAGTCACGCGGATAAGTTAACATCTTTTCTACTTCCGAATAGTACGCGTAGCCCTGCTTATTGTTGTCATAAACTACCGGCATCGATTTTCCACCGCCGTGGACTATTACTTCTTCACAATAAGAAGGGGAATTCTCGTCACCTACGGCTGAACCCGTGCCGTTACCGGGAGAGTAAGGCGGCGTCTCCGACGTACCGAAACCGAGTCCATCAAGCCATGCATACCATATCTGGTTTTCGCCGGCATCATAATCCTCAAAATCATCTATGGAAATAAAATCGGCGGTAGTAAAGCTCCAGAGCGGGCCCTTCTGCGCACTACCAAGAGTATCAACTTCATCGATACGCCAGTAGTATGTGGCATACCAGGAAAGTTTTCCGGGATCGTAGCTCTCGGCGCCGAGTGCTTTGGAAACTTTATATTCCGGCGAATTCTTATCGGCATTGCGTACAGCATCTTTGTCTTTGCCGAAGTACACCTCATGCGAAGCAGCATTATCAGCCGGTGTCCAGCTAAGAATCGCGGTCATCTTAACGTCCGCGGCCCCATTAGCCGGCACCGGAGAACCCACGGCGCCAGGAGTAGTAAAGCTCCAGACATCGCCTTTATAGGTATCGATGGTGTCATACTCATCAATCCGCCAGTAATAAACCTTCGCCGGTTCGAGCGTGCCGGGGTTATATGTCGTCGGCCCTTGTTGAGTACCATCGGTTGCGTCGTTCACAACGTCATAATCGTCGCCGAAGTATACCGTGTGCAACAGAGCACCAAAACCCGCCGTCCAGCTAAGCTCGACATTCGGATCGACAGATTCGGCACCATCTGCCGGGTTGGGATCGTAGGCTGTCCTGGGCGGAACTGTAAAGCTCCAGACATCGCCTTTGTGTTTCGTTACTCCATCGGCTTCGACCTCATCGATTCGCCAATAATACGTTGTACCCGGCACTAAACCGTCCGGGAACGGATATCCGGGGAAGCCCACGATATAAAATGTATCGCCCTGGTTGCCTTGGAACGTGTCGCCGGTTCCTTCGTTCACCTGGTCAAAATCATCTCCGAAGTATACATCATGTGAGGCCGCATTTTCTGCCGGTGACCAACTGAGAGTCGCCCAAATATCCGAATAGATACCACCATTAGCCGGACTGGGATTATAAGCTTTTCCAGCCTCCATAGCTGTCACCGTGGTCATGCCGGGATTCCTTTGATTATAGTCAATTTCAAAGACGCCGGCTCCATCGTAAGATGTAATCTGGCCTGCGGCGATAAGGTCATTAATCTTCGTAGTCTCATCACCTTCTAAAATCATCGTGCCTTCAGTGATATCTATAAGGCCGCCTTCTCTCATGACCAGGCCGCCTCGCTCCGTACCAACGTTATAAGTGCCGCCATGAAGTAATATTGTCCCGAAATTACCGGGACCAGATGGAATCGATATACCTTTGGCGGTCATCGTACCACCGGTCATAATCCAGGTACCTGCAGCACCGCCCCATCCAAGCTCGTGGATTCCGGGCGAGCCGGTCAATATTATTTCACCGCCGCTCTGATAAAACGTGGGATTGCACCCAGGCCCGTCACCCCACCAGATACCCCAGCCCGATATTGTGAAAGTACCGCCTGTCATTGTCATCTCAGGCTCACCGGCCACCTCATTCCACAGAACCGAGCACTCGGCATCGATACCATCCTGAATAAGCGGGCCATTGGGCGGCAATGCACCCGGCACCTCAATAAGTGCATCGTCTGCGGCGGTAGGGACTTTGTTGCCCTCCCAGTTGGCGGGATTGCTCCAAAGATTGTCAGCACCCCGGCCACTCCACACAATGTCCGCAGCGTTGGTGTTACTGACAAAACCAAGTACCAAAACAAAAGAAGCCAGATAAATCATTCTCCTGCACATAATTAGTCCTCCTACAAATTAGAGTTAGCCAATAATGAATTACGCTTTGGGCACACGCCAAAACATCCATTTATCTTAACAGACATCAAAAAAGTTCACCTATACAACTCTTCGACCTAATATTTACTACACAATTAATTGCCATTCGCAACTTCCTATGGCTTATACAGTCTAATATCGTCAAAGAACATAAATCCTGAGCCACCAGCCTGTGGATTGCTCTTATTACCGAAACCAAGAGCAATCGTATTGACGTTAGCAAGGTCCACGCCCAGTCCTGTAAACTTTTGCAGGTCAATAGCCCATTCCGTCCAGGTACCTATCTGGGCCGCGTTGGAGTCATCGTGATATACCAACGTAAAGCCGTTCAGAGCAACATACATCGGTTCAGCAGAATTATCTGAGTCACCCCTGAACCAAATCATGAGCTTCTCGACACCATTTTCCGTCCAGTCTCGCGGGTAAATCAACGTCATCTCCGCCTCTGAATACTTGAGTCCGCCGGCATTGTTATATTCATACGGCATCGATTGCCTGCCGCCGTGAACAATTTCCTGCTCAGCAAAAGGAGGCTCCGCATGACCAATAATCGCTCCACTCCCATTGCCGGCAAAATAAGGCTGAGTAGTTGGTGTGCCATAACCAAGTCCATCTTTCCACGTCATAAATATCCTGTTGCTATTGGGGTCACTCGGATCATAGTCATTATAGAGCTCAAAATCGTCCACAATAAGAAAGTCCGCTGTAGTAAAGCTCCAGATGTTGCCTATCCATGGACTGTCGGGATTAAGATTATCAATCTCGTCAATCCGCCAAAAGTAAGAAGTATTCCAATCAAGTTTTCCAGGATCATAAACCTCAGAACCAAGCTCCCTGCTACCTTTGTATTCGGGCGAGTCAGTATCGGCATTTTTCACAGCTTCTTCATCAGTACCGAAATAGACCTGATGTGAAGCGGCGTAGTCTCCCGGATTCCAGCTAAGAGTAGTTGTCTGCCTTATATCCACAGCATCATTTGATGGACTTGGGCGATTTGCCTTTACAGGCAGCGACAGGGCAGCCTGTGGAATAAGCTGCTTTGGTATTGAGGGGCTGCCCCATTCCAGTTGCACCACCGCACCTCCACCAAAAGACTGCATATAAGCGAATTCCATCACTATTGGATACACTCCCGCTTCGAGGTAAATCGCCCGGTGGTATTCGACGGGAAAATGCTCCTGCCATCTCTCTTCGATGCCATAGTCCTGCCACTTCTCGATAAGGAGCTGGTCACTTATCCACAACCGCACTCCACCCTGGACCTTCGGATAGAAACTGTAGGTCTCTGAGATCGGCACCTCCAACTCACCGGTCCACCTGACAGAGTAGTTATCATCACCGATCGACTCATCCGGCCCGCTGAGACTCCAGTTAAAGTTGATTTGAGGATCCATTCGGGTCAACGTGAGATTCTTTAACTCCACACCTCTGTAATAATCTGCTCGTATACCTCCGCTGGAACCTGCTGTCGTAAAGCTCCATACCTT
>WOR8_10008309_pt1 | contig 14079 bp, 24 predicted proteins | sample DeeMarSeWOR38_10_FD_19890 | JGI IMG/M metagenome (IMG submission 19890) | reverse complement strand
TCCTGTAAAGCCTTTACCCCAGAGATGTCAAAATCAAAATGACTTTTGAGTTGAACGTCCTCCTTACCTCGTTGTTTGAGTTTATGAAGTTCCTCTCCGAAAAGTTCTAAACCCTTCCTACGACCATGTAACTGTAAAAGGACGTGTTTACGACGCAGTATCTTAGAGGATTCCGGACCCATAATGAAGTGGGTAAACCCATGAGAGATCATACTCATGATGGGTAGTAGGGTATCCTCCCACCAGGCCTGTTTTTGTGCTTCGGCAGTAGCGTAATTCAAATCTTCCGTGACCGAGATTACAGCCTTCTTCATACCGAACGCTTGCATAATGGATTCACGACTCATGTACCGGAGATCTTTAAACATCATTTCCTGATGTGTGGCTCCGATCTTTTCGTACTTTAGACCCTTTTCCAAAAACATCAGCCGGAAGGCCCTACGGTAGCCCGTGTGTACACTCTCCAACTCAGCCCGGAGCCGTTCCCGTTTTTTGTCCCCAAAACCTACTCCTGCGGGAGTAGTAATCATGCCAGCTGGGACTGCTGCATTGTCGAAGAACTTCTCATTAAATATCGAGGCTTTGTAATCCACCTTGACGTGCAACCCCCCGGCCTCTAAAGGACTCATACCCATAATTAGGTCGTCTGGGTTCCAGGTCTTGAAATGCAAAACCTCCTCAATCTTCAGCGGATAACCCTCTCGTTGACTTTCGCCTTTTGGCTGATACGTCCACCCAGCAAGTTGCCCGGTTTTTTCGTTCCGTTGGGGTTTCATACTTTCTTCACCCACCACGTACAGAGCCTCGGGCACTCCCCCTCGACCGCCCATCGACATTGGAGGAAACGGCACTACGAAAGCATCTCCATCCAAAAGATAATAAGAAACAATAGCCTCTAGAAACCTGTATCCGTCTGTCAGTGGATTGGGTCTATCTAACAAACTCTGCCATGGATCGTCTGTGTATACAGGTTCGTATTCGTCTTTATCCCGTTGTTCGTACCGTAACAGAGGCACCTGACTTACAGCTCTAGCCGTAGTAGACACGCAGGTATAAACCAAATCGGATTTTGAATAAGGGGAACTCAACACATCATAATCCATCTGATCTCGACCTACGTTCCTTAAAAACACTGCATCCCAAGAACTACGAGTCTCGATCAGTCCTCTCATTAGCTTTTCGAACTTAGTGGCCATGTTACAAAATCCCCTCTCGTTCAGTGATGGGGTCTTGAGCCCTCTGGGGTTCAACCCTCATGGACGCAAGGAGCGTCCTCCTCTCCCCGACCCACTCCAACGCAAACTTCGGATGACTCATGGTCAGTGGTTTACACTCAGACATCGGGATGATTTCCTCCGGCTTGAACATTCCCGTGGTCCTCTTCATCTCGATACACCGGGGATCGGGCTGGCTGTTGGGCCCGTGGAACCACGACTGCATATCTATAGCCTTATCCAGTATTAAGTCCCTCTTTCTCACGTACCCATAGTGGAATATATGAATGAGGTCCTTCCACCGAGGGTTGAACCCGACTAGAAACAGGCTCTCGGCATCACTCACTGCCGGAATGTCTCTGCGCCCCAGCCTCAATGGGTAATCATTGCAGGGCTTCCTCCTCGAACTTTCCTTTACGTAGTGGTCGAAGTCTGGGTAGAGGTTGAATCGCTTGACCATCCAGGTTTTGCTCCCTGGACCTGCCCGCTGGATAGCCTTCCTGATATGGGGAAAAGAGTCCTCGTGCAGCACTTCATCGGCCTGTAGCATAAAATGCCACTTGGTCTTGAGATATTCCTTGGCTTGATTGGCCAATATAGCCAACCGTTCGAAGTTCGGAGCACACTCCCACTCCCCACCCTCGTAGACTCGGAGATTTCCATACTGACGTCCCAACGCCCTTAGCACGTCTAGGGTTTCGTCCTCACTCTGACAATCCAACACCACAACCTCATCACACAAGGGAATGAGGGATTCCACAGCCTCCTGGATGCAATAGTCAAACTTCACTGCATTACGAACGAATATGGACCCACCCAGACTCATCGACTCTCCCTCACTATTATCCGCTCCCACAGCTCCCCGATCTTCTCCACCACCCACGCTTTACGTTTCTGTGCATCGTCATCCTCTGCAAAGAACTCGTATGTCTTCTGTATCCATCGATCCACACTGCGCCTGAGAAACCAATGGAATACGATAATACCACCAAACAGCCACGTAAACAGAAAGGCAATAATCAAGCATATGTATAGAGCTTCCTCCAGGGTCATCATTGCACTCGGCTGCTGTACCATTCGAAAGTCCTCCTCAATCCTTCTTCCAACCCTACTTTAGGCAAATACCCAGTTAAATGCCTAAACAAAGCCGTCCCACCCAAATGTCTGCGTACATCTGCCGGTCTTGGCTCCCTATGAACTACGGCTCCGTTCCTGCCTGACACCTTCTGTAAAATCTGCACTACTTGATTCATGGAGGTTTCCTGCCCCGAGGCTACATTCACAGGAAAATGCAGTTGTCTGATTTGCTTACTTTTGCACAGAGCCAGTACAGCTTCTACTGTGTCAGTGACATAAAGAAAATCACGGGTCTGTTCTCCATCTCCATAAATCTCCAGCGGTTCCCCTCGTAGTAATCTACCAATCATTAAAGGAATAATGGCTGCGTATTTACCTGCATTCTGCCTCGGGCCATATTGATTGAAAGGCCTTACGGCTATGGCATCAATCCCAAATGTGCGCTTATAGGAAAACAGCACATGATCTGCCGCTACCTTGCCCGCTGCATATGGTGTCTCTGGCATCTGCGGGTGACTTTCTGTCATAGCTTCTCCGTCTCGAAATGTGCCATATGCTTCGGAGGAAGAAAAATGCACCAATGTCCTAAATAGTCCCTCCCGGGCACATTCGCACAAACAACAAATCATGGCTACCGCATCCATAATTACAGGCATTGGACTTTGAATGGATTGTACTAATGGATTAGCTGCTAAATCGAACACTATATCTGTTGGAAATACTTCTTTGAACAAATGCCGGACTTGAGTGTACGAGGCCATGTTTACATTGTATACATCCAAATTTGTAAATAACTGCATTGCATCCCACAGGTTCTCTGCTTTTCCTAGAGAAAAGTCATCTACTACACAAATGGCTGCTGGTTCTTCTTCTATGAGCCGATCTACCAGATGCGAACCCACGAACCCAGCTCCTCCCGTAACCAGTATCCTCTTGCCCGTCAGGTTCATTTCTTTCCTTCCCACTCCTGCACAGCTAATCGATCCAACTTCACAGAAATCTCGTCTAGTTTCTCTACAATTACGCCCATGAGCATAACAGCCTGATCAATCCGACGGAATATCTCCTCAAAAGACAGTTCTTTAATTAGTTGATTGAGTTTTTTCATCTTTTTGATCTTCTTTTTTTGTTCAAACTCCTCAAAACTTAACGGTGGTCTCATGTTGGGCCCTGGAAACGCCATTTCCTTCCCCTCCTCTTTCTGCTTTTCTTCTCACTTAGCTTTCAACCTCGCTTTTTCGTCTCGCAACTCGTCCAGCCGATGCCGAGCTTCCTCATAACAGATTCTCTCTTCCTGATTGCATCGATTAGCCTCGCATTTGTCCCGAAGCATCATGATAACCTTTTTCTGAAAAAGCATTTCCTGATTGATCTCAGAACGATCGAATCTCTGCACCAAGGTCTGAAGATCAGCGTCCTTAGCAAAGTACATCAACCCTCCAGCCACAGCTCCAATGATAGTGACTAATCCAACAGTTGTTTTTACCCAATCAGCCATGCTTGCATTACCCATCTTCTATCTCGTATTGTTTAAGGGTCTGATCCACGGCTTTGATGACTTTACGAACTACTTCCACACATACTGCATGAACCATGTATTCCACCAATATCTCTGGCTCTAATCCTTTATTTCCCTCCATCAATTCCCGAGCTATTCCATGACCCATCTCGACCAGTTCGTCCTCCGTAAACCGAATCTGCTTTCTGGACCGTTCTGCTATCTCTGCTAATGTAAGCATCTCTGTTATCACCATCCCTTCCACATCCAATAGAGCCTTTTCCAAAATCCAGGCTTTTTCCTACTTACTTTATTCTCTTCCTTCCTTTGCACAGGACGTATTTTCTCTCTGTCTCCCTCACGTCTATTATCTCTGGTCTGAGAATCCGCTGGACGTACTTTACTACTCGGTCCGTGCGAAAGTTCCGACAAGAGTACACAACTATAGTCAAGCACGGCTTTGATCGGGCTTCTGGCCATGTGTGGGTGGACGCTTCCCCCACCCCAGAGGGAATCGGATGAATGGATACATGCGATTCGGCAAGAATCTGGGTGGCACTTACCCCAGCCTTGTCCCGGTCCGGATGCGAGAACGTATAAGCACAACCAGCAGGGAGACACGTCATCCGTATTTCCTCGACCAACTTTCTCAAAAACATACGGCACCAAGCCTCGTCTGAAGGCTCCCACGTTACATCGCACTCCGTAAGAATCAACCACAGAACTTTGCCCTCGTTATACTGTGGCACGGCTGTCCCTCGGTACTCCCCATTTTAGATACTCTCCTCTCTGGTTAAGGTCTGATTTCTAATATGTGCAGATTGACTGGTGCTGCGGGAGGTGTTGTATCATCTTGTGGCAGGGATATACATACTTCGTTGGACGGTCCTGATTCATTACCAGCTAAATCAGATGCAGTTAAAGTCCAGCAATGAGTTCCGTTCGGTACAACTACCATACCTGAGACATCCGAGGCTATATACACTTCTACTGGTGGCTCAGTATAATTATAGATCCCCTGTGTAGTTGTGTAATATAGGTTATATCCTGCTAAGTCCGGCTCTGTATTGGCGTCCCATGCTAAATCTATTTCCCACGCAAAAGCTGCAAGTCCACTGCACAGAAGCACACCCAAACATAACATCAGACACAATATACTCCTTTTCATGTTATCCTCCCTCCATGGAATTGTGTCTCTCCTCTAAGAGTTTTCTCTTGTGTCTCTCCGTAATCCAATAATAAACCATTCTCGGAGTAATCCCTAGTGAACGTGCAGTCTTGACTTGGTTTCCATTGTATTTCAGCATAACTCTTTCAATCATAATGGCTGGCAGATCCTCCCACAAAAGCTCAGAACCCACCCTAGAGACCAGTTCATCTAGAAGGTATACCGTGGGTATCTGTGTCAGGAATATAACTTCGTCCCTTGATAAGGCGAATTCCCGCTGCTCCTGCTCCATTTTGATTTTGTGACCAGAAGGAGAGGTGATTGTTGTCCGTTGCTTCAAAACTATTCTCCAATGAGTTTTTGTCCCTCCTCTTCTTTTTCTATTTGAGATATGTTTCGCTATCCTCCTTTAAAGCCAACCGCCAAGATTTCCACTGCTGCTATCCTCTGATTCTGCCCATGCAAGCATCATACAATCTGCCAAATCAGGGCTGTATCCATATGTCTTTTTGTATTCCTCTTTTGCCTCAATTTTGATCTTTCCCTGTCTAGAGAACTGATATTTGATTTTGGATAATTCTCTAGCTAGATCTTCGTCGTCAATATCTACCGTGCCCTCCATAAATGCTCTGCGTAACCGAAAAAAATATTGAGCTCTTTTGTTTAAATATTTCTCTGCATGGTCCCAATCATCAATAGAATCTACAGGAGCCTCTCCCACATTTATACCGTTACATGGAAGGTCTTCATCAATTAGCATGTCAGTCACTCCACCACCCAGTCCGATGTCGTCAACATTGACAGGCACCTCTAAATTGCCGTCTCCGTTATCTGTCTCACAAATATCTCTCCAAGTGGCAATCGTGCGGCCTGCTGTCTCGGTAAGGCTTTGGCCTTGCTGTTGCCACAATATGCGAAACTTACCATTTAAACTTCTCATCCCAAGCACTGTACGATCATCTCCAAACCTGGCAACATCCAAACTAAAAGAAGCAAAGCCCATATCTTCTGGCAATTCTCGGTCTAGTGCAGCTTGTAAATATCTCCAAGGTATCAATGAGTCTTCACTCTCTGCCGGAAACTCTGCCAAAACCCTAGCTTTGTACATAGGAGAATCTTCTCCCCATCTGCGCTGCATTCTCTCAGGCCAATCATGAGCTACGAGTTTTGGATATACGTTTCTACCGTTTTTTACGTTAGGGGAATCAAAAGCAGATACGCTTATGGTGTGATACCCAGAACTAGGCTCAAAAGCCTTGGCAAACTCTCCGGTAGGATCCGTGGGATTGCCGATAAGTAGCGTGTAACATTCGGAACTGGTTAAAATACCTTCTGCGGAGTCGTACAGTTCCTTGGGCCATCCAGCGGCTTCATCTACAATCAAGAACACCCGTTCGTCATGTATGCCCTGCAAATAGTCCGGATCGTCAGTAGAGAACCCAATCACATACCACTTGGGACCCATTACCAGTTCTGTTTGATTGAGTTTACCACCTAACTCAATCCCGAGCTGTTTCTTTAGTCGAGCATTTGCCCGGGAGTGTATGGAATGAATTTCTCCCCATATGACCTTCCGGACTTGCCTGAACGTGGGGGCTGTAGTGACAACAATGGCTTTGTAGAGGTAGGATAGAGTAAGAGCCGCCAAAGCAGCCGTAAAACTCTTGCCAGTACCATGAGCACTTTTGACGGCTACTTTCCTGTGTCGAAACAGTGCATCCAGAATATCTCTCTGCCGACTCCACAGGGGAGGTGATCCTATACCATTCCATCCATCCGGTGGCTTGTCTTCCGGCCACGGTTCTGGATTGATGTCCAGCCAATCCTTGATAAACAGAAACGGACCATCCGGTAATTGTAGATATTGCCGTGCTTTTTGAAATAGTTTGTCGGTAGAATTGACGGATTTGAGGGCAGGGACAACATCTTCAGGGCAAGTATACGGAAAAGCTATATGCTCGGGCAAAACGGACTTAGTCTTCAGTTTTGCCGTCTTCTTCATAGGCTTTTTCTACCTTTTCCATTATTTCTACAAAACTTCTGATCGTTAGTGGACCGCCTCCTTCCCCTGTAAGTTCTCCCCTTGGCTTGTATCCTCGAGCGTGTCCTGCTGGGTGGTAGGTAAGCAGGAACTTTCTAGCCGTAAGTGCTTGGGGGTTATGCAGATTCTTTTTTGATTCGTCCACAGCAATGGCAAATACGTTCGTCTCGATGACATCAAACACATAATCTTGGTATTCCGTCATAGCCTTATCGAACCACTGGTGTCTTTTTCTCCAGTTATTGACCGTATCATGAGCTCCCTTGATTCCCATTTGTCTACAGGTACGGCTGATATTGCCCTTGTTTTTTTCCAGGAGCATGAGGAACTTCTTACGGTGTTTCTCTGTGTATTTTGCCCAGTTATGGTAGTAATCGGCCTCATGACGACTATTTTTGTTGGTACTTGCCTGTTTTTTTTGGTTTTTTTTCGTAGGTGTATTCATGTAAGCCTTAAACTTCCTAAATAGTTGAGTGTTTTGTTTATCATAAACCTAGTTTTGTATGAGCCCTAAATATTTCCGTTAGATATTTTTCCTTAATCCGCTGCGTCTCGATTCTTTTTTCTGAAAGGCGGGCGCGACCCCAGGGAAGCGTCCCGCCTTGTCTTGTTGACAATATTACCCCCCCCTCAGAGAGGCGGCCATGCCGTAAGTCCTTGCGGGCGGGCGGTTTTTCTGTGTAAGTTTTGTGTAAGTTTCCGCAGTCATGTTACAGATTCCCCGCAGTCATGTTACAGATGACCCCTTCCCGACCCTGGCTTTTACCGTCTTCGGCCCGTTCTGAGCGATAAAGTCCCAGAGAGGCTTACGAGGATGCCCCAGGATCAACGATCTCATTCCAACCCTTATCTTGGTATTCCCCTTTTCGCAGTTCAATGCTTTTCGCTCTCTTGGGGGGTGGTTTTGGTTATTTTGGGTAATGTTGCAGAAGCGTGTCAAAATGCAACTAAGGAGTGCAACTAGGGAGTGCAACTAGGGAGTGCAACTAGGGAGTGCAAAAAAGCACTTTTTTCCCTAATTGGCGAGTGGAGAGGTCAAAATAGGTGTAACTTATTGAATTTATTTACGAAACAAGGACTAAAAAAATTTCCCTTGGTTCCTCTGTTTACCCCACAGACCATCTTGCCTTGGATTCAAATACTCCTCAATATGATGCCTTGGGGCATCAGGTTCGTTTACTGTTCCATTCTCATTTTGAAGGCTTCCTGTGCGGCAAAGGCTTCTTTTTCCCATGAGATTACCGTTTTCCACCTCTTGCCGATCCAACCCCCTTTGAACAGGAATTGGGTTGCATAGCTAGCATTGAAGAGAGAATTTCCCATATCATGCCGCTGTGCGTTATGGACAAGTTCATGCCAGCACTCATCTGCGTAGTTTAAAGGGTTGGCCTTGAGCTGTGCTGCGTGATCTGGATGGATTTCTATGATGTCTTTTGAATAGCAGCCACCCCAGACGTGTCCTTGATAGAAGATGGAGTAGAAGCCAGCTTGCAGGGCGTCCATTTCATACCATTGGGTACAGGCCAGGAGGTCTTCAGGGGTCATGCCCCTAATGGCGGTGCCGTATTCGAGGAGTAATCTTGCCAGTTCGTCGATCAATTCAATCCTTTTCCCTTTCATGGCTCCTCCCAAGTACAAAGCAGTCGATCAGAACTTCCTACCGTTTTTTGTAATTTCAGAAATATAGGCTATAAATTCCGAGGGCCAGCAACAGATAGTATTACCTCGCTTGGACTGCCAGAGGACTCCGGCGGCTTTCAGTTCTGGACCTCGGGCTTTAAATGCCCTCAAGCACATGATTTCCTTACCCTCCTGAGTAACGAGGAACATCCGGTGAATATTTTCCCAACCACAGACAGGGCGGTTTTTTTCTATCATGAGTCATTTCTCCGATTGATAATCCTCCTCTTCTTTGCATACTGCGTTCACCTCCTACCTCCAAAAGTACACAGTCAGAGCACAGATCAAAAAGACCACACAGGGGGCTGGTTTCCCCAGCCCAGCGGTGAAGATTGCTCCCAGTCCGAACATAGTGACTAGGAATTGAGTTTGACTATCCATCTTTTCTCCCTCTTCTCTTCCTAATCCATCCCCAAATCTTTTTAATGGTACGGTGACTGATTCTAATACCTACTATATTTCGACCATCTTCCCGTCTACGCGGATCAATGGATTTACTGAGACGGTCTATTTCTAGTTCTATTTTTCCTTTTTCTTCGGTCATTTTTATTCTGGTCCTTCAACCTGTATTTACTAATGGATATTCTCCCAACCACGGATAACTATATCCCCCATATCAGTCCCCTTTTGGCAACCAGTCAAATAAAATAAGCAGGAGTCCCATGGCTATAATGATGAAAGCAATAATCACGGCTATGTCTTCGACTCGCTTAGTTTCCTGCTTTTGTTTCTCTAATTCATGGATCGGTTTTTTCACTTACCACCAGCCTCCACTTCTGTGTTCTTCATCTCTATAGTCCAGCAGCAGAATTCTCCAGTCTCTCTGAGATATAACTCATCCTCAAGACTGTATCCGTTTTGCATCATTTCGCCTTGCCTTTCTTCGGCTCCTTCTGCTTTTCTACTTGTACGAACCCACCGATGGCCTCTCCAATCAGAGCATCAAGCTGTCCGCTATTGAGTTTATCAATGTCTGTCTCCTCTTTGATCTTGGCCATCTCTCGAAGCCCCTCTGCCGGGATGATTTGCAGAACCTCCACCACGGTTCGTACAGCTTTCGGACGGTCCCGCTTCGGCAGGGGCTCGTTCAGAGCTCCGACCGCAGACACCACGGTCAGAAGGAACTGGATCACGCCCTTTACCGTACTCTGATTGTCCGGGTCCGAGATCCAATCAAATGCCTTATCAATGAACCCGATTACCGGCTCTAGAAACTCTTTTACCTTGTCTAAGAATCCCATTTTGATTTCTCCTCTTGTTTTGGTTTATGATTAGCTATTTTGTCCCTTGACGGCATTGCTCACGGCTCACCTCCTTCCAGGGCATCTCTGGCAAATGCTAAATCATCATTTCTTGCTCCATTGTGTTCGGGGTGGTCTTGCTCATGGAGAATTGCATATAAAATCAGCCTCCGTGCAGCTTCCTTGAATTTGTCTCGTTCGGCCTGTGCTTTGTGCAAAAACTCAATGTATTTGTTCGTGTACTTCTCTTCCTCCTTCAACTTGCGCTGCGCCTCGGCCAACTCTGCCTCAAGCCTCTTGTTGTCATCATTGGTCTTGACACAATGTTCCTTCACCTCGGCAAGTTCTACCTCGGCCTTCTGCGCCTCCGCCAAATCAAACTCCAACACCCGATATGCTTCTCGTAGATCGGCAAGCTCGGCCTCGGCTTTATCTGCCCTAGTTACGAGCAGACGCAGAAACTCATTCTTCTTGCGTTCGGCGGCAAGCTCGGCCTCGGCCTTCTCTGCCCTAGTTACGAGCAGATCATATTCCATTAGGTCTTCTGGACTACGAAGTTTCATGTCTCACCCTCTAACTCGTTTCTTAATTCTTCAGTCACATCTTTACCATCAAGAAAGACTTGCACTATCTCGATCATATCTGCACTGGCCTTCCCGTCTGTACTCCAAGGTTCATTTATCTGCGCCTCCTCAGGTATACGTATTTTTGCTTCATATGGTCTATCTCCATACTCTAACTTGGCCCACGAACGAGATGAGAAGTGAAAACCTGGATAACTACACATTTCCCGTTCATCAGATGCAAATTTCTCACCTGGCCGAAGAGTGTTCAAGCCGATTTTAAATTTATAATCATTATTCTCAAAATTAGTTCCTATCCGTTTCCAGTAAAAATTTCCAGGCTCAACACCCATAATCTTTTTAAGCCCAACTACATCGGTGAGATCTGCCCCAGTGAGATTTGCCCTTCTGAGATTTGCCCCGTTGAGATTTGCCCTTCTGAGATTTGCCCCGTTGAGATTTGCCCTTCTGAGATTTGCCCCGGTGAGATTTGCCTCGATGAGATCTGCCCCGGTGAGATATGCCCTGGTGAGATCTGCCCTGGTGAGATCTGCCCCAGTGAGATTTGCCCTTCTGAGATTTGCCTCGGTGAGATATGCCTCGGTGAGATTTGCCCCGGTGAGATTTGCCCTGGTGAGATTTGCCCTTTTCCCCTTTTGACTATTTGATAGCCACAGACTATGATCTCTTAGTATCTTGTCTAATTCTTCTCGTTTCATCCTCGCTCTCCGATAATCCAGGGGACGGAGTTGCCCCCGTCCCCCAAATCACAACACTTACTTACTTCCCGCTGGAGTCAATTCTGCCCCAGGAAATGCAGTCTCTGGCAGGTCAATGTCTGGTCTGGACTCGATCTCGTCCAGGTATTGCGTGATGACTCCTAGTTGGGTTGTCGCTCGGGCATGATCCGCTGCAATCAGAGACCCTGCCAAACACGCCGATTGACTCTTGGCCAGGGCCACGGCCAGGAAAAGCCAATGTTCCGCCAGGAGCTCCGTGTCCTCGTTCAGGGGTAGGTCATCTTCTGTGAACTGCTTGTAAGGATCGGACAGGTCGATAGGCAGTTGCAGGGGATGTACTTGAGGCATATCAGGAATGGGTCTAGCATGGATGGCGTTAATCATTCCGGCCACAATCGTTACGTAGTTGCGCTGCCTCAAAATAGCGTGCTCATCAAGCCCGAGGGACTGACCTGCACTTGGCTCCTGTGCGATAGTCTTCCCGAACTCGTAGCAGACCTTTGCAATACTTCTCAACTCCGAGTTCTTGTTGGGATATACCACGAACAATTCAGAAATAGGCATTTAAATCACCTCCCCTCATCCCTGGATGGGTCGTTGCTCAAGGTTTCTACTACCTATCCTCCACCACTTTGTTAGATACGATGCAGGGTGTGCGAGGCCTTAAGACCTCTATACACCTTTCGAACTCTTTTCCTGTCTGATCCACACACTTCTGACAATACTGGGCATAGCAAGCATTCAAGGGCCTGAACTCTCCTGATCTACATTGCGTCTGTCTATTCTCCTGTTTGGCGGAAGAAGAAGACATGGCAAGTGGTATTGTGATCAGCAGCAGCAAAAAAATGGATAAGGATGTTTTCATATTACCTCCAATGCCCACAGAAGCAGAAATCCACATCCGAGGGCTGCTAGGATGATTGCTGCATACTCCTCTATAGTCTGTTTTCGTTTCTCTCTCTTCTGGTGTTTTAGCAAAATCTTTCGAAACTCATAGTCGTATGGAGAGACTTGTCTGTTCATGACTTTACCTCCTGCTTGCAATACTTACATTTTTTGTGAAGATTAAGTCGTATCTAAGAAGCAAATCTTCCAATGCAGTGAATTAAATTATTAGCCTAGTTTCCCTTTCTTTTTCCCCAGCATAGTTTTTTTCCTCCTCTTTCTGTCTCTGCCGTTCTCTCTCTTGGTGCTTCATGGATTTATATCCCCTCCGATTTTCCGCAATACTTTGATTGGAATTCCTGTGTTTTCCTCCAAGTTCCCCTTGCTATCTTCGCCGCTCTTTTCTGTCGGCAATAATAACTACAAACAACAATCATGTTTTTCTGTGTTCTCCGGAGCTGATATTTATCGCCACGAAACAGAGAACCACAGACCCCACAGGTAAACACATATTGTTTTTTTGAGTTTCTTTCGCTGTAATACAGATCTCTACAGGCAACGGAGCAATATTTTGTCTTTCCATACACGACGAATTGCTGAAATACCTTGCCGCATTGATCACACGTTCTCGTGGGAGGCTCGGATTCCAACATCTTCAAAGCCCTTGCCTTTTGTCTATGTTCTTTGCCTTCTAAAGATTGGTATTGAGGCATATTGGGTATTTCTTTTCCATCTGAGGGAGGTCTTCCCGGACCTGGTGTTAAGGTGTCTTCTGTCCAAGGCCTCAGAATAGAGGAAAGAGTTTCCTGAAGAGGCAAGGAGATGATGCCGCTCTTTAGATTGAATCCGGCTAACTTTTTAAATTCTCTTGCCGAGATTCCGTGCGTCATGTTCATGTGATAACTTAGATTGTGACCACGCCAAGGACAATCCTTGACGAGACAAGGGAGTTCTTCTTGGGTTAGGAATTCATCGTAGTTTTGCGGTAATGCAAGTTCTTGAGGAGAAGCTATCCATCTATCGAATCGTTTTGACATATATTTTCTGTAACATCTCCTGCTGCAATATTTCCTTGCCCTGGTTCTGCCGATAGGTTTTTCACACTCTTTGCATCTCTTTTTCTCTCCAAGAGAAAATCCTCTTTTCTTGAGAGAAGCCTTGAGTCCTTTTTCACACTGCTTCTTAAATGCCGGTGATTTTATATAGCAATCGTACGAGCAATATGTTTTTTTGTGCTTTGACTTGAAATGATTACCGCAATTTGGGCACGGTCCATGTATAGCCATTTTGCTCAATCCTTTCTAAATGAACCCATCAATTATGTTCCTCTTTGTTTTTCATACTGATGCCCTTGAACGCTTTTCTTTTCTCCTGTCGAATATTGATAGTGACTATTGGCAAGATGTATTCTCCAGATGTCAAAAAACATCCATGCGTCCATTACTACTACTGTATCCATACGGTTTTTCTTAACAAACAGGAGCCACCCTCTCATATCATTTTCCAGATTAGCCTCTGCTCGGCGGATCCAAGCAGGAATGTCCCAAGTCTCTTGCCATTTGCACTCTGATGAGAACGGGAAGACCTGACGAACACTTCCTACAAGCCTTATATCTGTCCCAGATTGACCCATCTCCCGGGAGGCGATACATTCGTCTTTGCCCCAAGGGTGCCCGGTCGCCCAGGAAATCATATGGCAAACCCATTGCTGGAGTCTTCTGCCCTTTGCCTTTGCGCTACTGGCCTTCATTGTTATCTCATGCCTTATATCGTTTGATGAATGTCATCGTTTCAAACGGATCATTGTTAATTGCCCATGCCAATATCTGCAATACGATTTTGAGAATTTCATTTATCTGTGCAATATTAACTGATTGCTTTCCTCCTTCGAGTTCCGCTATTTTTAGAGCTAAGATTTTAAAGGTCAGTTTTTCTCCTTGTAAGTGGAAGTTTGCAGGATTCGAGACATTTC
>WOR8_10005286_pt1 | contig 14081 bp, 3 predicted proteins | sample DeeMarSeWOR38_10_FD_19890 | JGI IMG/M metagenome (IMG submission 19890) | reverse complement strand
TGACTGGCCACGCGTTTGTTTTTGTAAAAGCATTCGATGGTGTTGTTGGTAATGCGCACATCGAGTTTCTTTTTAATTAACGTGTGCGGCACGCTGTAATAATGGCGGTAGACTTCGATGTGATAGTCGACATTGACGGTGGCTTTTTTCCACTCGGCGAACTGGTAGGGTTGAGAGGGCAGCGGATTGAGCGCCGAGCGATCCAGGCTTCCAAAGGCGGACTTTCGACTGCCGGGCAGCTTCTGGAAGGGCTTGTTATTGAGGTCATCGAGCAGCTTTGCAATGGCTTGATTTAACTGGTGCAGACTGAAGAACCGACGGTTTCTAAGACGTGCCAGGATCCAGCGCTCCACCACCTGAACGGCTACCTCTACTTTGGCCTTGTCTTTGGGCTTTTTCACCCGTGCCGGGATGACGGCGGTGCCGTAATGGTTGGCCATGTCCAGATAGCTGGGGTTGATATCGGGTTCATAAAAGCAGGCCTTGCTGACCCCTGACTTGAGGTTGTCGGGAACCACCAGTTTGGGCACGCCGCCAAAGAAGGCAAAGGCCCGGCTGTGGGAGCCAATCCAGTCGGCCAGTGTCTGTGTCCAGGTGGCTTCGGCATAAGTGTAGTTGGAGGCGCCAAGCACGGCCACAAAGATCTGGGCCTCACGCATTTTGTTGGTGTGAAGATCGTAAACCGAGACGGTTTGCCCGGCATAATCGACAAACATTTTTTCACCGGCGCGATGCTCCTGGCGCATGACCGGATCGATCCGGCCAGCCCACTGGCGGTACAGATGACAAAACTGGCTGTATTGATATCCGTGGGGGTTTTGCTCTTTATATTCCTGCCACAAAAGGCTTAAAGTGACGCCTTTTTTGCGCAGCTCAGTGTGAATATAATTGCAGTCGGGTAAAGGACGTAGACTTTCAAACGGAGCCGGTGGTGGAGGATACAACAGTTGTTCAAGCTGTGTGTCGTCTATGTCCTTGGGCAACGGCCAGCTCAAGGACGCCTGTTGGAAACGAAAAAGATATTCGGCCACCGTGCTGCGGGCAATATGGCAGCTTTTTGCAATTTTACGGTTGCTGAGTTCACAATCAAATTTTAGCCGGTAAACTTCTCTGATTTTGCGCATGGTTAGTCTCTCCGCTGGCATATGTACCTCCTGGTTCACAAATTTGGATCAGAGGTACATTGTACCGGTCAAATAAGTGCTTAACCAGCGCCGCTGTCGGCTATCAGATTATGGTACCAAGGGGTGGCCGGAATGCTCCGGAATAGGTGGCCGGCTTCCTCCGGAATCGGTGGCCGGAATCAATCGGAATGGGTGGCCGGCTTCCTCCGGAATCGCCGGCCGGAATCGAGCGGAATATGCATGTTTGACCATTGAGGCGATGAGGTCGATGCTATGAATACTAACCAAGGAGCTGTTTTATGTTTCATCCTGAAAGCTCAACTTAGGATATCTACTCCATTATCATATTTATTATTCTAATCTAAAAAAATCCTAAATTGGCGATGCAGGCACGATTTACACAATTATAGAAAGCCGAAATTTTTGTAGATTTGTCATTACGCAATCTACAATCCAAAAAGTGTTGTGATATAGAGTTCATATCGCAACCTGGGTGATATTTTGTTTTTTAAATATGATATCACCACCAGCCAGAGCTCTCGATAACGATTGACTATAATCTATTAATTTGGGTATTAATCCAATTAAACTATTTCTGATTGTCCTATTCCTCCTGACCTGAAGCTGTTCTCTGTTTTTTGAATCGAATCTTCCTGCTCACCCGATACTGCATTTCTGTAATTTATCCACATACTGAGTTCCTAAGTTTGAAACCTTAATAATGGGGGTACTGCCATGGCAGATGAAGGTCTTAAGCCTCTGCTAGAAGCACCCGAGTACCGGAATTAGTGTGTAGGTCCTCGACGTACAAGCCAAACATCTGTGAAGTTCGGTTATTGAAATAACTTTCATTTTACTACTGCTTTAGAACTCTACAACTCCACAATATCCGCATACACCATCCGTTCAGCATCCTTGACAAAATGATGTGACCCCATAGCAGTCGCTAACATGATGATGTTATCCAGATTGGCATCCGCGTCAAATTTCTCAAACTCGCGGATAACCAGCCTGTAAGCGTTTTTTGTGCCGCCTTTGGGTAACTTCAGCATTGCTTCCCATTTCCATAAGTACGCCGACTCATCCACGGGAGAAAGCTTCAATGTGTATGGATTGGGCTGCTTCTTGGTGCTTCTGACCGGCACCCAGCCAAAATCAGGATTTGCCCCCGGCGCCAGGGACTCTATGGTCGCTTCTATTCTGTTGCTGGACCTGTCGCCGGTTGCCCGGCCCGTTATATTAACATCGATTTCCCTTTTTCGGCGCTCGCGTTCGATGTTTAAAGTCCGATCGTTGGCTACTTGAACAAAGTCGGTAAGCACAACTCTGGACAGATGCGCATTGGGAATAGAGTTGGGTTGATACCTTGACAAAGCTAGTCGGATAAACGGGTAGTAGGATATCATGATGCCCGAATCGATCTGGATGTCGCTGTACCATAGCTGACGTTTGGCATTGTATGCGACTTTAAAACCGGCTACATTTACTTTCGGGCCGGACAGCTCCTCCAGACTCAGATTCGTCTGTCCATGCTCTACGTTTTCAAAATCTCCAATGTTCAATCCGCCTTTGGGTACTTTTGATTTGCGGATCGGGTCCATCCCCCATTGTGTCGCATAGGGTTTCATCTCTTCCGGTACCAGCTGCGGGTAGAGCGTCACGCCCAGCAACTCCCCATCTCCAGACGAATACCAGGGTCGATCCAGGTACACGCGCAAACCCCCACCTTTCCGTGTTCTTTGAAAGCTCTTCCAGCCTTTGTCTTCATTGTTATCCGTCTTCTGTTCCCAGCCAAAAGTCGGGAGTATGTATTGCACCTTGGGCGCCAGTGGACGCGCGGAATTCAGAATATCCACTTCAACCAGCGGTCCTTGCCGGCTGATCTTATCGGCGCTCAAACATAACTTGCCGTCTTCATTCAATGTGATAACAAAGACATAAGTCTCGCCTCCGGATAATGTCATGATCAACCCGTTTTGGTCCTTATTGAGAGCAAGGGTCAGACTGTTTCCTCCTTCGGTTACTGTCAAGGTGGAGCCATTCGAACTTTTAGTAATGCTGGCACTAGCCGGGTCGTCAACTTGGCGGATTTGTTTCAGAAAGTCCAGAATGACCGAATCATCAGCGCCGGGAATATTGGCCCATTCAAAGCAGTATTCCAGTATCGCATCCTGCGAATTTTCATCGGTTCCCGAGATGGAAGAATGAAAGTATTCCCTGAACCGGCTGGCCCCTGTTAAAAAATATTGAACATGCCTGTATTTGGTGTCTCCAAATTCATGATTATGAGAAACACACGGGGTGAGGGGCAGTATTACCTTGTTATCAGATGAAGCATTGATCTTAACTTCAAATGCATTGGAATGAACATCCTTGGTATGGGGGGCCGGCTGCAGAATATCATCCACCGGTTCCGTCCAGTGTGCCAGCAGGTTAACCTTGTCGGTGCTTTTTGAACTGAGATGCAATTCTCCTCTTATCTCCGCCATGGTGTCCCCGATTTTGTGCTTGATCCCTTTTAACAGCGGAAGGGTCGGTTCGCACAGCGGTTGCTGGACAGCGTGGACCAGGGTGAATTCCCTGAAGGGCGTCATCATCCAGTGTGTACCGGAGAGTCCATACTTCTTAAGCTTGCCGAGATCAGGTGACTTCCTCAGCCACTTCCATATCCCCATGGTGGTCAGATCCTCTTCGTTAAAGTAGCAACTGTACTTGATTTTCATCACATCCGCTTTTCCAATGTAAATCGTCAATAACCGGCTTTCCGCATCCCATTTGGGAGGATCATCCGTGTTGTTAAAACTCTGCTCACAGTTGCTATTCTTCATGTGTCCCGGCCGCTCTTCTATTCGAATTCGAAACGGTATGGATTCGGGCCAGTTCATATCAAACGGCACTTTTACAAGATCTAGTTCGAGCGCTGGGTCTATGATCGTTTCTAATGCAGGCGTACCCGAAGCTGTGATTCCGGGCAGGTCCCGCAGCACCGCCCCTCGTGCAATGGGATCCGGAAGATACGGCAGCAAAAGCTGCTCTTCCTTGTGGATAATGTACTGACCGGGGACCTCTTCGTCCGGAATACCGGGGTCATGCGCGGGAATGATGATCTCTATATCATCCGGGTTGGGGATAGGTTCTTTTAAACCGGTACTGATGTTAACAATTTCTTTATCCGCAATCGTGCCCTCTTCTTTTAATGCAATCCGGTAACCTTCCTCATAGTCTTTACCCGCACCGAAATAGGCGTCAAATTCACCGTGAGTTTCCGCTATCAATTGGGACGTTTTCGGTGGTACTACATGTCGCTCATTCCCTTCTTCATAAGCGTAGTTTTCACCTGCCAGCGCGTTCGTCACATCCTCGGTCGCAATATATTCATTGGTGGTCTGATCAAAATTACTCCGGATGACCAGGTTTTCCACTGCTTCCCCCTCGGTAAATACTGCACGCGGAACCAGCGTCGGCGGGATCAACGGTTCGAATCGGGTAAATTGAATCGATTCAGACGCCGCGCCGTCACCACCCGTTTCCCAGGGAAGGCTGTTCCCCGCAATATCCACAGTACGGGCTCTGAGTCTGTATCTATGCCCGAATCGCAATTGAGGCAAACTGCCCGGTTTGCTCAAGAATACATTGCCAAGTTTAAATTCCGTTTCCGCCTTGTTGACCGACGTGGCGGGGGTTTCGCCCTGTTTTGGCAACGTGTTATAGACATTAAGATCACCGCTTTCGTCCTTTATGGTGTAGTAATATTCTCTCCCCGTGTTCGTGACTAACGTTACTTCGTCGTTGCTTATGGAAAGGATGATGGCCTGCGTTCCATCATCGACTTTGATTTTTTTAGTGTCCGGTTTCTGGATGTTGGCTTTTTCTACCCAACGCGCATGCAAGGTTCTCTTCAAAAAAGCGATGAATTCCGTATTGTCAACCGTCACGTCATTCCAGTTGAACAGGTAAACGACCTCCTCACCAGGAACCGGCGTGATAGTCTTGCCGGGCCGTTGAGCAACAATGCTCCACCCGTCCCATCGAAACATGGTCTCATTCAGATATAGATCGCTGTCACCCGCATCTTTGGAAGTTGTCGAAGATCCCTTGACATAACCTTCATCATCCACGAGTATCGGATTCGCGGCAGCTGATGGATTCAGCGCATCCGCCCCGACAAAATACTGACCAATCCGCCTGCAAAGCGAACGCCACTGCGGTCCCCCCGCAATATTTTCGTCGAGCACATCCACCCTGTATCCGCGAACGACATCGTCCGCATACAGCGCGATGTTGCCAGATGACTTGAGCAGGGCATCCATCGCCAGATTCGCCTGCAACCTTGCAAAAAGCTCAAAGGCCCTTCCGGTCTTAAATACACCGATGCCGGATGTCCGTAATGCGGGCAGACCGGCGTCTTCCGGCGTATCGAAAGAAGTCGCCTTCTTCTCGAAAACATGCAACGTATTCTTCGGTGTCTTTGAAATTTCAAATTGTTTTCCCTTATCGCTGACCAGCCACGTGCTGCCATTTATCGCGGATACTTTTGCATCACTGGTCAACTGCTCGCCGGTATCCATTACTTCGGCAAAAAGCCCTTGCAGGACTTTCAACTGCAAATCACAGCCACCGTTCAATAAATCTTTCGCAACATTGCTTGAAAATGTAGTTCTATACTTACGCTTAAATTGACGCGTCATACTGCTACCAGCCCGTAGTGACTTCAGCGCCGTTCCTTCCGGATCTATCTGCAGCAGGCTGTATTGTGAAGGACTTCCGTCCAGTTCGTCATCTGCCCCTTTAAGATTCAACATGCCGTCAACGAAATTGCCTCCCAGTTTTGATTTGGCAATAAACTTGTCATTCGTCAAAACACAAAATGTAGCCGGGGTGCTATCCGCATGAAAGGAAGAAGGCGGACTGTCATTGCTCCACTTTGGAACTACCATGACGGAATCGATGAGCTGATTCGGAATTGGCGAAACCGTAAGATCCAGAACAATACCTAGTTTTCTCATTAATAGAGGATGGTCTCCCAGCATGGCCAGCATCTGGTGAAAATCCATCTTTTCAACCTCGGGGGAAGGTGGGACGTGTTTGGCATTGGGTTTTAGATGGAACTCCCTCTCATCTTCCCGTCGGTCATAAAACCGGTTGGCTTGAATGAAGTCCAGCTGCACCTTCGGATATCCATAGCTCTTTGTAGGATCCAGTACCTTGTTGATTTTAAGTACCTGGTCTATTCCCTGGTAAATATCACCATACCGGTACACCAGTACGGAAAATCCGGTATCCTCGACAAAATATTCATTATCGCCGTCAACGATCTTCCAGACCAGATCGCTGACAATTTCGATACTGGTGTTATCGGATAACGAGATCTTGTGTTTTTTCAGACAGGCGTTGATGTACGCTAAAACATAATTTTTTCCATGCTGCCCACCGATTGCCGGTTTCTCTTCCTTCATTGCGCCGCGAAAAGCGCGATATTCCTCATCGCCCATCTCACACAGAATGTTCTTTTCAGGGGTCAATAATCCACCGATATCATCGATATATCTTTCAAGTGTGGCATCAGGATCGCCGATTGGATTGCCATCGTCATCCCGTTCCTGCTCGAGCAACGGCAGCTTTCCAGGTGATTTTTCTCCGATTTTAACATAGCGGTCCTTTAAATAGGACATCACCCCTTTGATTGGATACGTGCGGATGGCGCGTTTGCTCAGATCCCTGAATTCGAACGGCCTGACGTAGGTTTCATCCTTGAATAGTTGACCCCACAAGGTAGCGTCCAGGCTGGACACGTCAAGGTGGGCCGGAACCGTTGCGCCATTTTGGAATTTAACCGCGAACGACATTCCGTTTAGTTTTGTCACCCAGTTACCTGAAAAATCGGGAAACTGACTGAGCAGCGGCTCAGGCAATCCTTCATCTGTTTTCAACCGGACTGATACGAAAACCGACAATTTTAACTGTTTCTGGCCTTCCTCGGATACGTCAAGGCCATTCGGCAATACGGTCCATATAATCGTTTGGTTCTTCATTTCGAAATACCTCTATGCATAGGCCTGGCAATAGATTTCCCACGGTTTAACCTTTTCGGTCGAGACAGGATCAACATACGGCGCCATCAGCTCTTTAAAGGACGGGTCGCCGCTGGAGCCGGCAAATTTCCTTTCACAGGAAATCTCCACACTGGCGCTAAAGAATAAAACTTCCACTTCGATGGTCAGGGTCGCTTTACCCACACACTTGCCTGAGCTAAATTCGTATTTCAGCGAAAGGTAGAGCTCAATGGAAACGCTGATAATCCCCAGCACATCCACTTCTCCTCCCATTCTGAAATAGCCGTTGAGTTCGGCCTTTTCCGGGTTGACCTGCATCATGAAGTAGAGGCCGGCCATCACGTATACACCGCCGCTGGCAACACCGAAACTGACCGCGACGGACGCGCCGAACTCAAAGGAGGCCTCCAGTCGCTGAACGCCCGCCGGGTCAACGGTGATGGCGAAAAATCCACCACCGCCGAACATGGATACGGTTAACAGAAACGGACTTTGCCGTTCGCAGAAATTAAAGCGAACACTGAGCGGATCCACCAGGTATGGCAGAACAAATGAAGCACCGAGGCTCATGTTCTGGAGGCTAAAAACGCCTACCGCAACAGTCGGCAAACTTAATGAAAAGCTGGCAATTATGCCTTTTTCGGTGATATCCAAAGACGGCGGATCGCTGAAACCATCCAGGGGGATGTAATCTTTCAGTGTTTCAACGAACGATAGAATGCCGACAAATTCTATTTCATCGAGATCCACATCGACGTCGGCTTTCTTGCCGCCGGAAGTGGTGAATGCGATCTGGTTGAAGTGAACGACGATGAAGCTTTCTAAGGAGCCGATCAGATCGATGGAAAAATTTTTCAACCCGCAATATATGTTGACGTCGGCGCCACCCGCCGTATATGCGGTCAGCTTCGCCGATAGTTCAAATTCAGCTGTCTTGCCTTTATTGCTCGCGATAAACAGGTTGTTCCAGTCTTTTAGAGGTGGCTTATACTCGAATCCAACCTCGATTTTGTCCTTGGTTATATCGGGCAGCAGTTTGGGAATCTTTTCGCCGTCCCCATCCAGGAAATCGTCGGGCAACAGCATCTCGATGATGTCCCAAAGGTTGATTACACCGAATATCTTGGCGTCCAGTCCACCGAAGAATTCCTCGGGATCAAAGTTGCCCAGCTCCAGTTGCGAAAGATTATTCCCCGCCACCGGTCCCATCAGCCTTGAAAGCCCGCTAATTGCCATATTGGGTTTGGCCAGGCCGCCAGACCGGTCGCCCTGGCTATTGAAATCGAGACCGACTTCGTCGATCAAATTGGCAAAAACTTCTCCCTTGTTGCTGGTCGAATGAAATCCATGCTTGAGGAACGTGTTGGAATACTCGATACTGGCGGATTGACTGTTTCCCACGAGATGTTTTATGGATGGGATCAGAACACCAGCCTTGGCCACTTTTGGATAAAACTGCGGGAAATCATCATCGTCGATGGTGGACTTCAATTGATCGTGGTCACTCACTGATTCTAGAATTTCCGCATCGAAGACGATGTTCTGAGTTTCAAAGGTTGTCTTTCCCGGATCGGTGGAACTGTCTGCAAACATGACGGACTGACCCGCAAAATCCGGTTTCACACTGCCGCTGTACTGGGAACTTCCTTCCAGCAGAATCGTCCTGATCGAACCATATTCGATTTCATCGACGCTGCCGTCTAGTTTTGTATAGTTCAGCAGACCGGACTCAACGAAAATTAACGGAGCGGTAAAGTCCGCGCTATTCCCGGCGAAATCTTCCGCGACGATGTGAAACTGAAATTTGTTGTTACCGACTTTTGGCCAGAAAAAAGACTGACCCTTACCCAGGATCTGGGTATCTGACGGCTTTTCGAGATCCGGTGTGACCAGGGTGGTGATTTCCACCCGGGAAAACGGCATCTGCCGGTTGTAATTGTCAAATCCACTATCAATATAGAGGCGTTCCGGCTGGCGTACCACGATATACATCCGCTGCCGCAGATAGGCGATATTGCCGGGCACATTGACCACGGCAATTCCCTGAATCGCCTCAACGATATTGCGGATGTTTACCTTGAACACCTTCTCCGCATCTCCGGCCAGCCTGGTCAACTGATTTCTCGTTTTCTCACCGGATGCGCTGACCAGGGCCGCCGCCTCTTTCCTGAACACTTCCCGGGAGTCATTGATGAGATCATTCACATTGGTCCCGGGCTGCTCTGATATCGACTGCACGAGATCGCCCACATTCCGGTGATAGCTTTTCGTAATTGCATGGGTGAAGGAGTCGGCCGCCGAACGGGTATATGCATCAAAGGTTTTGGCAAAGGAATTTACTTTGGCGGCAAAAAGCATTCCGGCGTAGTCCAATATATAGACTATCTGCGGGTGGAACTTCCGCTCAGTCACCTTGATCAGCGACGCCCTGTGGCCGAATGGAAACAGGTAACCTTTATAAACGACGCGAACGTAGTGGTCCCTCCCCATGGTACTGCGGTGCCGCCACTCCTCCACCGTCAGATCACCCACCGGATTCCAGGCGCCGCGAACATTCATCCAGGCGCCGAACGATGTCAGCATAAGGCGCTTTACATGTACCGGTTTCGGAAAATAACTGTCAATATGCTGATTGGCGGTCAGAAAGACGATGTTTTCCCGGTCAAAGGCATCGAGCGACATACGGAACGGGTTCAAAATCGGGTTCGGAGAAGTGGGATTGTAGTGGTGGCTTAATTCAGGATAATTATTGTTATCCACATACCATTTAAAAAAGGGATCTCGGGTCCAGATTGCGCGAATCGTCTTAAGTTTGTTGTCTTCTTCGATAATCTTGCTGCGTAAACGGAGCGCATACCGGGTATGCCACAACTCCGTCCGCTTCGTTTCAGGAGATACAACCGGTTTTTTGGCATGTGCCCACGCCGCATACTTATTCGGCGAAATCAGTAACCGATAAGGCGCCTCAATACTAGTTTCGTTTTCCGACGGCGGTCTTAGTTTGGGCTTGATGAAGAATCGGGCGTTGATGAAATATTCCGCGATTTCCTTCCTGACGCTGTTGTCATATTCCTGCGGCAAATACTTCTTCAGCGGAGAGCGGGCGATCCAGTCGCCAGCGGCATCACCAGCATCTATGTGGGGATCGGCTAACGCCTCTGCCTCAGTCAATTTGACTGGAGAGGCCGTATCCGATTGCTTGTACTGTACCTGGCTGAAATCAACGCCGCTTAACAGCTCCACTCGCTTGACCAACTGCGAGGGCTTAATCTGCTGGTACAGGTAAATCAGCGGTGGATAAGCGGTCGGTGCCAGATTCAGGTCATATCCACTGACTGCATTTAGAATCCCCTCAAGCGTAAAGGGTATTGCATCATCCTTCGGTACCTTGAACACCAACCGGCTTGGATCCGCCAACCTGGATCGACATGGAAAATGGGGGGGTTCCTCACCCGTTGTCGGGTTGTCGACTTCATCTCGATCATCAACCGGATAATGGTCCGCGACTTCGAAAAAGGCTTCTTCAGCAACATTCTGCGGGGGAAATTCCGCGATGATGTAGGCGGGTTTGGTGGAAATGTAGTGCTTTAGCTTCCCATCGTCGATTTTAAGGTTGATGAACTTAAACCGGATAGAGAGAAAATCCTGGGGGCGGATAACGCTGATCTCAAATTCAGGAATTATGGGGATAAAATCCTCAACTGAAATCGAGATGTCGAAGTCGTCGGTATCACTTTCCCGGTAACGCACATAGTTCTTCGTGGTCATCACCTCATGGCCGTCTGTAGTGCTGATCCGCAAATAGAGATCCGGGCGGTTATCGAAAAACAGCTCCCTGAAGTTTCTTTTGTCGTAAATAATCTCAAAAAAGCCTTGATCATCTGTAACGACTTCGTCCAGGAGATCGTTGTACAAGTGATCTTTGTCGAATGCTTTAACCAATAACTCCGAAACTCCCCTGCCGCTATCCTTGTCTGTGATGCGACCCTTGATTCTGAATGCTTTCATGTTTCTATGTCCTGAATTTCTGAATGATAATGATTAATGGTATGATGATAAGAACTTGCTTTTGGGGAGCGGATAGGCCAAAAAGTCCGTTTTGTATCCGGTACCAAAATCAATTTCAACATATGGCACCTTCCGGTTTCCGCTACTCGTTTATAACAAAATAGTGAAATTGAGTACACCAATACTTAAAGAATGTTTTGGGGACCTACCGGCAAAGCTGAAATCCAAATTGAATATTGACGATTTTTGGTATCGCTTCAATCTGGCTTTTTGATAAGGTAAGATTAAGCTCCTAAAAGAAAACTGCTCTCCCCTTAGGAGCAAGGTATGCACATTTTACGGGGCTTACCCATGGAAAAACCTTCAGAATAGAGGTATCCTCTCTGAGATGGAAGATCAATTTTAGAAATCTATGCTAATTCATTATCGTAATAATTTGACTGTGTCAATATTATAACAACCCTGACGCACGAAAATAATCTCAGAGAAAGGAACAGGCAAATTATATTTTTGGGGAGATAGAATTAAAAATGTGATTGTAGATAAAGATGAAACGTTGGCGAAATGTCTGGCATATATCGATCTAACCCCGTAGCGAACCGGTCCGGTTGAGCGTGCTGAAGATCACCGATGGAATTCGCTAGGATATCATCTTCAGACCGAAAACAAGGATCAGTTTCTGTCTACTGATTTTGGATTCAAAGAATTTAATGTCAAAAGTCAAAAAGAGCGGATCAGAAGATATCGCCGGTATGTCTATGAAGCCGGGGCGATAAACCGCCCTGATAAGCTGCAGGCGAAGGTTATTGATCCAACAGTTATTGCCAAAGAGCGCAATGCCAGAGATGGCTTTGCCTTTTCACAAGTACAGATTACATCAGCAAAAACCAACTATCTTTTGCCTCTTTGATCTGCAAATTTTGTAAACTAATCACCAGTTGAACACTTTCCGATTTTTTGGGATACCGCTTTTATATCTGTACCCCCATACAATGTCCATTTCCCCGGGAATTGTTTTTTACGGGAATTGTATATTCGCCCTGCGAAACCCACACTTTGGCTGAAGTTTATAAATCGGCTTCTATGTGGGTTCCTAAGTCAAGCCTATTTTAAATTCTGTATTCCTACCTAAGAATGCAGTTTGGGTTGGTCGGTTCAATTGAGCCGTTTTTATAGCAACTCTACCAGCTTCTATCCGTGCTGACATGCCGTCAAGCACCTAATAATGTGTGCGCTATATGAGCGCTAATAAGAACCGGTTTATGAGGTCGTCCCCTCTATAGAAACGGTGACTCCATGGAGTACCCTAGCCGATTCCGGACGCTCTCACCAACCATAACGGTAAAAACCAAAACCTATTAACTGTTTTTGCGGTTGTTAAGGCTCAACGCACCATGGGCTTCAAAGATGCGCCCTCAGGAATTACTCCGAATTCCAGAAAACGCCAAAGATCAATGAGCAGCCTGCGGGCGACGGCTACAATCCCAATTCGTCTGGTTCGGCTACCGCCGCCCTCAAACCGCTGGCGATACCACTGAGCAAGTTTGCTTTGCGGTTGGAATCGAATCCACACCCAGGCCATTTCAACCGCCAATGTGCGGACCCGCTTATTGCCGTCTTTGCCGATGCCTTGTTCACGTTGATAGCCACCACTGTCATAAGGAGTTGGTGTCAGTCCCGCCAGCGCCCCGATTTGCTTATCATTTTTAAATTCGCGCCAACCGAAAAACTCCATCACAAACTTCCAGGAACTGGCCACCCCAATGCCACGAAGCTCCATTAATTGAGCCACTTTTTTCAATGAAGAACTATCACAGCGTTCAAGGCGCTGCTCTTGTTCTTTTTTCAACCCATAAATTTGCTCTTCAACCATCCGTAAACGCGCATGTTCTCGAATTAGCCGTGCTTTGAAATCCAAAGGTAATGTTTTGCCCTCCCAGTTGCGAAATGTCTCCAGCTCGATTAAAAACCGCCGGCTGCTGGGATTTTTCACCACAATTCCGTGTTGGAATAAAAGACTTTTGATTCGACTGCGGTGCATTTTGCGCTCTTTTTTTAAAACATCCAATTCCCGATGGAGATGTCGGCCCTCTTCTGCCTCCATACCAGGGACATTGACCACACTCCACATCCCGCGCTCGCCACCATGATAGCGGATTAGCATCGCTAAAAGCTTTTTCGCATCAATGCGATCCGTCTTTGCCCGGCGCTTGCGGCGATTTACCTCGATGCTGGATGAATCCACCACCAGGTTGTTAATCCCACAACTCAACAAATACCGGTGCAACCAGAATCCATCGCGCCCGGCTTCATAACAACTCAAAATCTTTACCTCACCGTCCAGCTTAAAGCGCTTTTTGGCTTTTTCAATTGCCTGTTGTATTTGATCCAGATCCCTGGCATCAATGCTGACCATCCTCATCTTGCCATTGTGGCCAAATGCCAGCTTCCATTTATTCAGACTCAGTTCAAATGCCAACTGCAAAACATGTACTTTTGTGCTATTCTTTGCTCGCAGGGTTCTTTGGGTCTTTTTCATCTCAAGCCTCCTTTGGTTTTTGGGATTTAGTTTTTGCTTATACACCAAAAGGCTGCTTAAGGATTGGATAGCCGATTTTTGTCAGATTTGCATAGCTTTTATGAAATTTGTCGAATTTAAGATTGCCCGATCTAATGCACAACGCTCCTACATTTTTCCGGAGATTCGACAAGGCACGAAACCAATGAAAAATATGACCTGAGAAAAGCGTATTTGCCATAGCTAATCTGCAATATCCAGAGCAGTTTTCCAACACAAGATATTGAAAATCCAACCATTTGACACAAACTGGTATTTAAGCTATTTCAATTTTACCATCCAACGTTACCACCTAATAGAGGAGGTGTAACATGCCCA
>WOR8_10004187_pt1 | contig 14082 bp, 8 predicted proteins | sample DeeMarSeWOR38_10_FD_19890 | JGI IMG/M metagenome (IMG submission 19890) | reverse complement strand
CATAGCTTCGGATTTCTCCATATTCTAGTGGAATATCTGAGCCAATAACAGTCAGGGAGCGTAAAGCCATATTAAATGCTTCATCATCTGTTAAAGAGGAAGAATTATAAAGATTTATTGGTCCTTGGTCTTCAAAAATCGATATAACTACTCCTTCTGTTATTCCTTTTCGACGATCATCTCTTCTATGGATCATTCCTTATCTAACACACTCTATAATAGTTATCCAAAAATATCTCTTAAGAAGATATTCATTTGTAATTGATCTTAAAAGTCTGTTTGATCATTTTAAGACATTTTCTTACCTAAATACATTTTTGAATTCCAAAAATTTTCTGGATTTTTTTTCTTACCATAACGCCACATTGGAAACTTAGACATTAAATCATCCATTAAAACCATAACAGGATCTAAGAATTGAAAATTTTTAATAATAAACCTAGCAAGATCATGTACAAATCCAGAGGGTTTTGTAAAAGGACAAACACGCATACAATTTGAACAATCAGACGTGTTCTTTACCCAATATTCATAACATGATTCAGCATTCACATACCATTTATAACTACCCCCCGAATTATTTGAAGGTATTTTCCACGGACTTTCCCAAGTGGGATCTCGGTCATATGGAATGCTTTGAGAAGGACAAGATTTTGCACATTTCTTACAGACTCTACAAAAATTAGTTACTCCCATATTAATGGGACTATCGAGATCTAAAGGAAAATCCGTGAAAACTTTACAAATTCGAACTCTCTGTCCAAATTTTGGGGTTATCAATAACCCATTCCTCCCAAATTGACCTAATCCAGCTTGAACTGCTAACGGAACAGATAAGGCTGTATCGTTACCTGAAGGAATGGCTTTATATCCAAGATCACGTAAAAGTTGAGCCATACATGCAATTAAAAATGCCATCCGTGAATAACCATTTCCTGTTGTGATACTAGCAGGCAATGTAGGCGATGATCCAATTGCTTCATAATCCATCTCTATTAACATTACAATAGCTCGATTAACTCCTTCAGGTAACTGGATAGGAGTTCCTTGGGAATCATGAGAGTATATAAATATAAATTCTGGATCTATTTCAGTGATACCTACTCCACATGCTCCAAATATCTGTGCTACCCGTTTAATCGCTTTTGTATTTATTTTTCTATCAGTACCCTCCATTTTAGGAAGTCCAGAAACTAATTGTGTTGGACTTGGGATACTTGATTTATCTACACTACTCCAATCAAATGCACCATGAAAATGATCATATATGGTCCAAGAAGCTGTTTGTGCTGCATAACCTATTCGGCTATATCCTTTAGTCCCAACTCGTTGGAAAGCTTTCTCATTTATCCCTCTATGAAACATTCGAAAATTTTTATCAAACGCAACCCTAGAAAAAACCGTATATTGTTGTGAAAAACGTTTATAATCCTCTTTATCAATCGCAAAGGGAATTTTACCCTGCAAGAAATCTTTTCTTAAGCAATTCCTCAGGTTATCTTTTTCCATCATGATCCAAGACGAGATTTTCTAGACGTGAATAAAACAATTATGCTTTGGATCATAAGAAGAATCTGAAATCCTGGTGAGAGAAAAGTCGATGATTTATTATCAGTCTGATATGTTGTTGTATCATATCCTTCAGATTTTAACCAGTTGAGCGCAATATCTAGTGAGAACTCATCATAAGCTTCTTGTGATGTTGCCTCAGGCGTAGAAATCCCATCAGATGCTGTAACTCCTTTTTTATATATGAGAAAATCGGTCTCTGGAATGTATGCATATGAATTAGGATTAAGTGGAGAATAGGCTGGATAAGCTAACCCCTTTAGAAGAGAGGTAATAATTTCTGTTCGTGGAATGATATGTGAAATTGCATGACGAACCCCTTTCTTATCAAGGTGTTTGATTCCATCCTGTTCGTACTTTGGGTTCATATATAACCCATGCCAACCTGATCCAGCAGTTAAAGGAATTTGAATATTTTGAGAATCTCTTAATTCACATATCCTGTCTTGAAGAAGATATTGGGGATCCAATATTATCTGGACATCACTAGATTTTAGGCTTGAAATAGCTGTATCCTCATCCATTACAACGATTGTAACAACGGAAGGCATTTCAATCCATTTATTTTCATTGAATTCAAAATAACCAACATTAGAATCATTAATCCAAGCTTTAGAATTATTATCCCATCTAATTTTATCAAATTTCTCAAATGTTATAGTATGTGTATTAGCATCATAATCCTTGAAAATCAAAGGTCCAGCTCCAATTGGGCCTTTTAGTCCTCCAGGATCTGTTGGCTGACCAGTATTGTAAGAATGAGTATTCCAATCACAAGGAGCTACTTTCCATTTAGAATTAGGATCAAAAGTGCCATCAGGAAGAAATCCATGGTTGATAGGGTCTCCAAGAATATGTTCTGGCAGGATAGCATTATCTAGAATTTCAGTAGGAAATGGAGGAAATTGTTTAACAAAATTAAAACTGAGATATTCATAGAATCCATCACTGTCTTTATCTTCTACTAGTATAGAGTGATTCCCATGATGATTAATCTTATCATCAATTCCAAATAGAAGACGCCAGCGTGTGTAGTCATCATCACCAATACTAGGGATTAATCCAGATTGCATAGAAAATGCTACATCCCATCCATCTAATTGATGTCCATCATGGAAGTAGACATCATTACGAATTGTGATATTATATTGGAATTCATCAGCTGAAAAATTACCCATTTTAGCTGCAACACATGGAATAACTTCTAAGTGATTCTGGGTACCAAAATTATTTATCATCCAAGATTCATAATCTGTATTCGCAGGAAGTACTAAATTTCTAGAAGGTGAAAGCTTGAATAATCCTGCTTGCGGAGGGTCAGCATAATATCGATCATATATGGAAGTGGTAATCACTGGATTAAAGTTATCACCGCCAATCCAAGTAGACAAGACAACAGAATAATATCCCACCATTGTATATATAGATGATAATGGATACGATATAGGATCATATCCATATAAACTAGAAGATATAGCGTGAACCCTATATTCACCAAAGATTAATATATTAGGCATTGCATCCCACCATAACTTTTGGAAATCAATCAAAGCCTCTCTTATTTGTGTTGGATATGAGAGCATATTGAAAGAATCAATGAGTCGTTGCTTTTCTGAAGCTCTGTAATTCATATGATCAGGTTAAACCTCTGACCAATACATGATATTAAATCCATTAGGAGGGAGGGCAGTTGAACCATAATTCGGTTCAATTCCAGAAATTTCATAATAAGGAGTGTTTCGATAGGTTAAACAACAGGGATTATAATCTGTGACCCCAAAAAGCGCTATATCGTACCCTCCATTCATATATGGCCCAACAACTTGTTCAAGAACTCTAGGTATGAATGCAGTCATGCTCAACATGTCTAATTCAGCTTCTATACCAATTTTTGCGAACTGATCAACTAATAATGAAGAATATCCCATTCGCACAGAATTTGATGTAGGTAAAATTATATTCACATGAAATAGGTAATCTTTTTCATCTTCTCCCTTTAAATTACTTAAATTTAGAAACAGAAGAATTATTATCAAGAAAATTACCAAAAAAATCCTTCCCTTTCGCATAACTAATCCTCCTAGTTAATATAGTAATTCAATCTAGGTAAACTAGTTATTTCCCTTTAAAAAGCTTTATCTAAAAGCAATTTTTGATGGATTAATAAAAAGAAGAAACAATTTAAATTATGCGAGACGATCATTATTGATTATTTTAACCCAAGAAGTTCTAATTAATTGATTGAATTCAATTATTACTTATCACAAATGATAAGAAATGATAATTCTTCAATTAGAGAATTCTTGATTATGTTTTTCAATCAAAATCGTTTTTTTATTTTTAAAATCGTCTTACTTAAAGATTAAAAGCTCATAGTTTTTATTCTCTAAATAAATCCTTAAGTTTCAGGTGAGAATGTTATATATCACTATTTATTGGGTTAGGAATAGATTTAAGTGAAAAAAGCATTTGAACAATATCTAAATCAGATTCAAAAGGTTCAAAAAAGATCTAATTTAAAAATTGAGAGATCTACCTATCCAGAACCCCAAGAATTTGATTATATGGATCCTCCACCTTCTATGGTCGCAATTGATGGATCCAATAGATGGATTTGGATTGACCATGATTTAAATATACGAATTGCAATTATCAGAACCGTGGCTGTAAAATATAAGTATCAAAATAATCTTGAACAACCCCTACAACTAGTAAATCAAAAATGTCTTGACTCTGCTGTTCTTATATCTCCAGATAATTTAGATATTTATAATTATGATCCTGATTTAAAGAATTTATTTACAGATATTAAAAGTTTATTAGTAGGTAGATCAGGACGACCTCCAAAACCTCAAAATATTCTTTCACTTATCAGATCCTTTAGGGAATTTGAAACTGCCCTAGATATAGCGCAAAACGATGTTGATTCATTGATTGTGATTGATGGGGCTCTTACATATGTTCCTATTAAACAGTTTGAAGGAACAATGTATAGTTTGAGAGAAGCTTGTAAACAGAATAATAATACCCTTATAGGAATATCAAAGCGTAATATAACACGTAGGTTTAAACAAGATATTACAGATGAAGCAGTTTTTCACACCCGTACTAAAAATATTAAATCAATGAGTTTTGTTGAAATACCACCTGTTCCAGTTCAAGATCCCAAATTTCCAACCGTTGGAAAAACATTTTTAGTGAAACTTCATGAAAAACCTATTAAGAACTTTCGTGTTGATATAGATATTCTTGAGTCAAAAAATATAAGTAAAATTTTATCTCATCTAGCTTATTATTCAAAAGTTGCCACTATTCCAGGCTATCCTTTCCCCTTGGTAGATGCACATAATATAGCGGTTCTATTAAGACGAATTCCAGACATGTACAATCATGAACTTATAGAAGAAGGACTAAAACTTGATATAAATGAAGATATTATTCTTAAAAACCTAATAACAAATGAAAGGATGGAGTTGGACCCATTCCATCGACATCTGGATGAAATCACACGATAAATTAGAAAGGAGAAAATATCAATGATAGAAAGATCAGAAAATAAAGAAAAGTCTTCAGATGCATTAGGAGAAGTAATTTCTGGGGCTGTCAGTACTTCAATCGAATTGAAGTTAAAAACTGAGAGTGAGGAAGTAAAAATAGGTTTTCCAGTCATTGTAGAGGGGCAAAAGTATGATTTCTTCTGTATTATTTCCGATATTCTTTTCCCAACTAGTAATGCTGTTACTATGCTTGCAAACGCAGATAAACTTAGAAATACAATTCCGATGACCAGTATTGATACTGCTAGAGGAAGAGTATTTTATAGTATAGCAGAGCTTCAGTGTGTTCAAATGGTTGATAAATTAAATAAAAAAACATCCCAATTCGAAACACTTCCCCCATATTTCTCTCCAGGAAGGTTAGCCAACAAAGAAGATGTAGAATTAGTTTATCAAGCAGAGGAAGAAGAACAATCTGAAACAATTGGTACATTACGTGGTGTAGAAGGATTTGAGATTCCAATTGATTTTAAAAAGCTCATAGAAGTTCCTTTTGGAATATTTGGTAGAACTCACTCTGGAAAAACCTTTTTGAATAAAATAATTCTTGGTAATATATTAAATCTTAATCTAGCACAGATTTTTGTATTCGATATGCAATCAGAATATGGATGGCGTTCTCGCGCCGATTCTTCCCCTGGTCTTAAATTCTTTTTTGAAAATAAAGTTACTTTGTTAGGACTAGATCCCTCTACAAGCAAACAACTTGATGAAGAGTTGTTTATTGGAGAGAATGAAATAACCCCCCAAGATCTTATTGTTGCATTTCAAGATTTATCCCCAGGAATGATTGATGCAATATATGAAATTGAGAGAAATAAGGGAGACTTAACTTTAATAGAAGCTATAAAAGTGGCTGTTGATCAGAATTCAGACACCTTAGCACCCAGAACAACACGTAATACTCTCAATGCGTTAGGTAGACGTATTTCTAGACTCGAAAGACTTGATTTTGTAGTAGAATCAGGTAAAGGAACTTTGAATAATATCTTATTATATCTCAAAAAAGGACAGAGTATAGTCATTGATTTTGGTAAATATGGAGCAGACTTTTTTGCTTATGTTTTCGTTGCTAATATCCTTTCAAGACGATTATATAGTGCTTATAGTGAAATGAAGGATATGACCGAATATCCACACTTAGTTGTATTATTAGAAGAAGCTCATAAATTTTTAGATCCATCAGTAGCAAAAGAAACTATTTTTGATCGGTTAGCAAGAGAAATGAGAAAATTCAAATTAGTACTAGCTATGGTTGATCAAAGACCCTCAAGGATTGATTCTGAAATTTTGTCACAATTGGCAAATCGATTTATTCTTTCTCTTACTGACCCTAAAGATATTATAGGAGCACTTTCAGGACCTGTTGATCCTGCCTCATGGAGAGCGATTGTAAAAGCAATGCCACCTAGAACTGTATTGATGTTTGGAGATGCAATAAAAGCACCAACAGCAATGGATATATTGCTCTATAATGAACAAACGATGACTCAAAAATGGAATGTAAAATATATTGGAAGCCGATTACGAGAAAGCTTAGCCAAAAAGTCAGATGAGGATATTGACAACATCTTTAAACCATGAATAAGAGGAAACTCAATGGTAAAAATTCTTTTTGTTTCTGATGTCCATTTAGGCATTAGATATCCTTATCATATCGATTTAAGGACAGGAATCAGTCAACGTACAATGGATTTTGTGACAGGTCTAAAACGTGTTGTAAATTATGCAATTGATAATGGAATTGATATTTTTGTTATATGTGGGGATCTATTTGATCGTGTATCGATTGGTCCAACTCTACTTCGTATAGTTCGAGAACAAATTTGGCAACCTTTAATCCAAAGTAAAATTCCTGTCATTGTTATTGGGGGAAATCATGATACACCACAAATTCTTGAGAAAGGAACACCGTTTGGCGAGCTGACCCTTATTCCAAATTGGTTAACGGTGCGGATTCCTCAAGTTCATAAAATACTACCAAAAAGTAATAGTGAAGAGATAGGATTTATTCTTCTACCATATATGACTGCAACACAGGCTATTGATTATGTAGAACAAGAATTGGGAGAAGAAATTCCGAAAGAAGACCAATTGATACAGAGTCAGATACTATTCAGTGAATGGATCAATCATCAAGTAGACAAACTGGAGACTAGAATTAAGATCATTGTGGGCCATTCCTATTTTCAGGGTTCTAAAATAGGGATAATTCCCTATCCAGATTTATTACCACATGAATTTCAGTTTAATAAAGAAATAATTCCATTAAATAAGGTAGATCTTGTAGTCTTTGGCCATATCCATACACAACAAATCCTCTACAATGGAAAAGTGCTCATTCCAGGTTCACTCGAAAGAGTTGATTATGGTGAAATAGGAGAAGATAAAGGATTTTACATATTCGACACTATAACTACATCTTTGAATTTCATTCCAAATAATGCTAGGAAACTGTTAAGACTAGTAGTAGAGGTTCCTATAAACGAAAAAGATCCTACAAAATATATTATAGCAAAATTTTTAGAAGAAACAGAGCTTAATGAAAGTATTTTTCGCTTAGAGATAGTTATTTCCTCTCACCTTCAAAAGAAGGTTCGATTAAAGGAAATTAAAGAAAAACTCCAAAAAAAAACCTTCCATTATGAGATATATTGGTATACTCAAGAAGAGTATCAATATCCAGTTATTCTTTCAGAATTTATCCTAGAACCTAGAGCATTATTTCTGGATTATATCTCTGAGAAATATGAAAAATATCCCTATTTCAAAGATTTACGTGAGAAAGGTCTCAAGATATTGGAAGAAGCTCTATCAAAGGTGGAGGAGACTAATTGACAACTCAAGTACGTCCTGGAGAAGGATTTGAACTTCTTTCCCTAAAATTAAAAAAATTTATGAATTATAAAAAAACTACTACTTTTAATTTTAATACTCCATATGTTGTGGTCACAGGGCCAACTGGAGCGGGAAAAACAACAATATTGGATGCATTAACGTTCGCCTTATATGGAAGAAGTTCACGATTAGACATCCCAACCACTAAAATTGAGGATATATGTAAAAAAGGAGGGAGAGTAAGATGTGAATTCCGAACAGGACATAACTTAATCCAATTAGAACGAGGACGAGATAATAAAGGTAAAAGCTATTTACAATTGTGGATCAACAAAAAGAGATATCCAGGAACAATCATTGAAATCAATGAAAAACTTTGTTCTACAATTCTAGGAATGAATTATCAAGCTTTCATTAATTCTACAATTATCAGACAAGAAGAAATGAAATCTTTAGGTTCTAAATCACCAGTAAATCGAATGAAAACTTTACAAAATTTATTTCGCCTTAATATATTTGAAAAAGCTGTAGAATTATCAAATCAAGAGTTAAATTTGGTTATTCAGGAGAAAAGGCACTTAGAAGGTATCCTTCAGTCTAAAGAAGAAGAATTTTCTCGTCATGGTGAAATTAAGAAACAACTTCAGGATATTAGTCCTCAACGGAATGAACTTGAAAAAAAAATCAAAGACGCTCTCAATATTCTTAATGAGCTTTTGTTAGAAGAAGAAGATATGAAAAAGAAGAATGAAAAATACCAAATAGCAATCGAAAGAAAAAATGAAGCCCAAAACGAAATAGAAAGAGTACAAATAGAGAGAGAAAAGGCTGAAAAGAAATTAATGATTTTTAAAAAGGTTAAAAAAAGCTACCATGAATTAGAAAAACAATTACTAGAATTTCAAGACATTGAGGATAATATAAAAAGTCTCAAGCATCAGAGAGATCAACATAAATTAATTCAAAATCATATTCATCAATTGACTCGGGATCTTGAGAACCAAATTAAAACAATAGATGAGGATTTAAAACAGAAAAAATCAAGAATATCATCAGAAAAAGAGCGTATAGATAATCTCAAAGAAATTGTCGATCATCTAGAGGCATTTGCAATTTTAAATCAAGAGGGGAGATTGCTTGAAAGAATTGATCGTATTTCGCTTGAAAAAACATGGAATTTAGAGGATTCATTTGTATTAGAATTAGATGAAGAACAAAAGAAGTCCAGATCTAGTTTAAATTCAACTTTAAAAGAAAAAGATAAAATCTCAAAGGATTCATTTGTATTAAGCGAAATCAAGCAGAATATAATTGAGCTAGAGAAAGAATTTTCTAATATCAAAGAAAAAAAAATAACTCTAATGAAGGAAAAAGAATATATAATTAATAAGGAAAAGAAAGAACTAGAGAATATCGGATTTTCAGAAAAGAAATTAAAATTATTAAAGGATTTAATCGAGAAGGAGAAAACACAAGAGAAAATCCAAATCGAATTTAAAAAAATCGAAACGGAATTTAAGAACCTTGAAGATCCTTCAACAGCGATTAATCTTCTCAATGAGGAGCTTCAGAAAAAAGAGGAACAACTCATCCTTCTCAAAGATAAATTAAAAGACTATTCTTCATTTAAAGAGCAGTTTGATCAAATCTTTAAAAAAATCATTGATCAAAGAAATTTAAATGTAAAAATAAGTAATGAGATAGCAACATTAGAAGAAAGAAAAAATAATCTGATTCAGGAACTCGAGAAACTAAAATTAATAGAAATGGAAATAAAAGAAATTAAAGCCCAGTTAATTAAATCTCAAGAAATGGAAGATGTCTATGATAAACTTAAAAATGACATTTTTCATACCCGAGGTGCTCCTTTTTATGCTATAGATCGGATTCTCCCACGATTAAGTCAACGAGCCTCGCTAATATTAGCAGAATTAACAGATAATCGATTTTCTAATATACAACTTCAACGAGTTGAAAGTGGAAGGAAGGGATTAGGATTTGAAATCCAAGTCTATACTCAAGATGGCTATCGTGATGTAGCAACTTTCTCTGGAGGAGAAAAAACCCAAATTAATGCAGCCTTACGGCTAGCTATCAGTGAAGAAATTTCAGTGATTTCAGGCCAAGGTGATAAACCGGAAATTTATAAGAAAACCCTGTTTATTGATGAGGGAGACCTAGGATCTTTAGACACAATTCAAGCACAGCAAGCCTTTGTTCGAAAGCTTTTCCAATTAACACGACATTTCAAAATAATTCTAATCACACATCTTACTAATGTTGCAGATCAATTCCAACATACAATCACAATCTCTCGTGATTCTAATGGCAGATCAATTAATGAGAGTGAACTTTAAGCATATTTCGTGGTTATAATGGACTTTGATCAATTATTAGTTCAATTAAAGGAGATGCCTTTTTATAAAGACCAAATAATTTACCAAACAACTCTACCACCAAAGGAACCACTTTATCGAGAATTAGATTTTAGATTAGATTCTGTTTTAGAAGTCTGGTTGGAAAAAACCCAAATTCAATTATTTTCTCATCAAGCAGAAGCTTTAAATTTAATAGATAAGGGAAAAAATGTTGTTATTACCACACCCACAGCCTCAGGAAAAACTCTAATTTTCTCTCTAGCTGTAGCAAATGCTATTGCCCAAAGAAAAAGACGAACCGCCTTATTTTTATATCCAACTAAAGCACTCGCAAATGATCAACTTACAAAACTTAATGAATTAAATAAAGTTCTGGATGGCAAGCTAAAACCGTTTATTTATGATGGAGACACTCCTCTTGAAGATAGATCCCGAATTCGTAATAGTGCTCATGTGATAATTTCCAATCCTTATGCATGGCATCAATATCTTGACTGGCATCAAAAATGGGATCGATTTCTTAGAAATTTAAGCTTTATTATAATTGATGAGGCTCATACTTATCGTGGAGTATTTGGTTCAAATGTTGCTCAATTATTTAGGCGCTTAAATCGAATACTCGCTTACTACGGATCCCGACCTCAATATATATTATCCTCTGCTACAATAAACAATCCAGAATCCTTTTCTCGACGCCTGATTGGTTCTCCAACAGAAATTATCAGCGTAGATGGGGCACAATACGGAGAAAAACATATTATTCTCTGGAATCCCCCTTACATTGACCGTTATAACATAAAAAAGCGGTCTCCCCATCAAGAAACTAAAGATATTCTAAAATTTCTCCTAAAGACAGATATTCAAACATTAGTTTTTGTTCCCTCTCGTAGAATGGTTGAAATTATATCCTTATGGACGAATAAAGAAATACAACAAGAAAACGATAGTTCAATCGAGGTTTTAGCATATCGTGCTGGTTATCGGCCATCTGAAAGACGTATGATTGAAAATAAATTGCGGGAAAGAAATATCCAAGGAGTTGTAAGTACTAATGCTCTTGAAGTTGGTATTGATATTGGTGATTTAGATGGAGTAATTCTCTCTGGATTCCCTGGTACAATTATCTCTACTTGGCAACAATTCGGTAGAGCAGGTAGAAATCTTCGTCCATCTCTTGGTATCTTGGTCTTATTTGAAGACGCATTGCAACAATTCTTGGGTCGAAATCCAATATATTTTATGGAAAAAAATCCTGAAAACGCTATAATTGACCTCCAAAACACTTATATTATGAAAGGACATATCTTATGTGCCTCAAAAGAACTTCCAATTAGTTTAACTGAAATAAAAGAAATATGGGGAGAAAAAGGACTTCAGGTTATTCAAGAATTAAAGGAAGCAAAACTAGTAAGAATTGTTCCTGCAGGAATCATATCTAATACAAAAGTGCGTCCTTCTTCCATTGTAGCCCTAAATACGGCATTTACAAATATTATTGAAGTAATTGAAAATGGCAAACTTCTTGAAACGTTAACTATTCCTCAAGCTTATCGTGAGGCTCATTCAGGTGCTATTTTAATACATCAAGGAGAAACTTATTTTATTGAGGATGTTGATTGGAAGAATGGAAAAGCATATGCTCAAAAAACGGATGTGGATTATTATACTGAATCTCTCTCTGATTCTGATGTAAATATATTAGAAGTTCATGTCCAAAAATCTTTGGGTATTCCTCTGTTCTATGGTAGAGTAAAAGTTACAGAAATTTATCATTCATATCGATTAAAATCTTATGATGAAGTCTTAGAAATTAGACCTCTTTATCTGCCTCCTTTGGAATTTGAAACTAAGGCTTTATGGTTTGAAATTCCTTTAAGTATAATCGAGCCAATCTTAGATCAATCATTGGATTTACCAGGAGGAATCCATGCATTAGAACATGCTACAATTGCTTTATCGCCAATCTTCGCAATGTGTGATAGATGGGATATTGGTGGAGTATCTTATCCCATATATCCTGCTGATAGAACGACTAAAATTTTTATTTATGATGGATTTCCTGGAGGGATTGGAATTTCAGAGCAGCTTTTTGAAAAATTCTCAGATCTTTGTGCAGATGTATTAAAGCTTGTTCAAGAGTGTTCATGTACTGAAGGATGCCCAAGTTGTGTTCAATCTCCCAAATGTGGAAATGACAACTTTCCTCTTGATAAAAAAGTTGCAATTTCCCTTTTAAAGGAAATTAATCTTCTGATTGTGAATCAATCTGACTTTTAAACATTTTTAATCTAAACTCATGTTCAATGATATTTGCAGAATCTATTAAACATTTCGTGTTAATATAAAAGTGATTTACAGGATCTTTTAAGATTTCTTCTTTTATATAACGAGCGTCCAATTGGAGATCTAGATTTTCTATGTTACGCCATATTATTAGTGCTGTTTGATTCCCAATGAATCCTTTTAATATCTTATAACGGACTTCTTGGCTTTCAATAACTGAAATTTTTGATAATTGAAATCCTATTAAGTAATTAAATGTTTCAATTAGATCTAACGAAATTTTTTTACCTTCGGAGATTTGAAACATATTAAAAGGCTCATTAAAATTACTAAAGTTAAAAGAGATTTGTATATGATCGTTTATAATACTTAAATTATATTTTAAAAGATTTGTATCATTAATTGATCTACCTTTTATTAATTGAAAATTTTCGAGAGTGTCACAATATGATTCAATTTTTAAATATTTGAAAAAATGAGACCGTTTATTAGGATTTAAAGGAAATCCATCCTTCCATTCTTTTGAATAAATTATTTTTTTTATACGAGGTAACAATACTGTTGAAAAATAATCAGCTTTCTCGATTAATAGGTATTTTCTTTTTCCTCCATCCTTGATATTCTGTTCTATGACTGCATGAGCTGTGGATCCCGAACCGGCAAAAAAATCAAGAATGATACTATTTGATGATGAGCCTAGGGCAATACATTTCTGAATTAATTCAAATGGTTTAGGAAAATCAATTACTGATTTTCCAAATAATTTACGAATTTGAATCGTCCCATTTTCTGTGCGAAATTCAGAGTCTAGCCATAAGGATTTTGCCTTTTGAGTAATTTTTCTGTATTTCTCATAGATATTCCACCCTCCATCAGGTCTCTGTCGAGCGACGAGATTACTTTTTTCTGGAAAAAGGGGATCTAGGTTTAAAGCTACTTTATCTTTTCCCCATCGCCAACAATCATCTCTACCCTTGCTATCACGTGGGTAAATCTCAATGGAATGTGTTTTGGTTCTTTCTAATGAAATTGCACAAAATTTATCTTTATCAAAATTTTGAGGATTAATAAAAAAGGGATAAAACAGATTTGGCCTGTTCTGACGGTTAAAACGAGGATTTCTATTTCTTAATTCGCGGTTCAACCACTTTCCATGTAAATCCTGATATTTGTACTCAGTTGGGTCTTTAGGAAGTAAATTTATCTCTGGAAATTCACTACCTGTTGAGAAACATAAGATATATTCATGGGATTTGGCAATTGGCAGATAATCTCGCCCCCCAGCATTGACTTGTACAATAATAGGTCCAAAGGAAGGATCTCTTTTAAATAAATTATCAGCTAAGATCTCAAGATATGGTTTTTCTATATCATCAATTGAAATAAAAAGGCTTGATTTTAAAGCTGAAAGAATTTTTAACTTTAATAAGGATGTATACATCATAGAAAGCCATGAA
>WOR8_10004186_pt1 | contig 14082 bp, 16 predicted proteins | sample DeeMarSeWOR38_10_FD_19890 | JGI IMG/M metagenome (IMG submission 19890) | reverse complement strand
CAAACCACTGGCATTCGACATGTCCAACATCGATGTGGCCGAATCGAACGGATAAGGACAGGAAACCGACGACTCCATCTTCAGCGGTGCAACCAGCTGGTCGATTTCTGCGAGTGTCACGATAAAACCGCCGCCAATCGAGAAATAGGTTTCAGACAGCACTACCGCTCCCGACGCATCGAACAATTCGAATACCATGCCGTTCGGGTGCTGCGGCAGGCTTACATCCCGATCAAAAACAATATCTTCCGCGGCCGAGAACGCCACCTTGAGGCCATCCTCCAGCTTGATGGATCGGTCTGTCCAGATACGCTCGATCAGTGCATCGATATCGGTGCGAGCCAGCCCCGCTGGTGTATAGCCGTGCAAACCCAGCGTCACGGCACGGTCAGTCCCGTGCCCCTTGCCGGTATAGGCCAGGGAGCCCTTGAGCACGCAGCGGATCGCGTGAACAGAACTGGAATGATGGGTCTCAGCATATTGTCTGCATAAAACCAGAAAATCACCCGCGGCGATCATCGGGCCCATGGTATGCGAACTGGAGGGCCCGATTCCGATTTTAAACAGTTCCAGCGCACTGATGAACATAGGCTATCTCTGAACCCCCATGGCTTGTGCGTTCAGCCCGGCTAGCCCGCATTTCTCACCATGATCACGAGAGCGGGCTGGTGTTCGTAAGCGCCGCACTGGAGCGAAAAGCGTAGCCATAGCTACGGTTTGAGTGAAGAGCAAGCTTACGGACTCGAAGACTAGCCTGAACCGTGACAGGCATACCTGGATAACACACTGTATTTATAATCATTCTGGCTTTTTTACATCAAGCAATACCTTATCAGTAATCTCCGACGCCTGGTGAGAAATGCGGGCTAGTATCGACCGGCGGGAACGGACTGAATAACCAGTCAAACAGCATCATGCACTGCATTTTATACGTAATCGCACCCCGATTCGCACATTTGGCCAGCGGTATGGCCGGCAAGACCTTAGTGCCCTGGTCAACCTGAAGCAAATGATCTCGGTTTCGTCGCTATAAACTCATTGTACGCGTGAATGTTGGACTTACCTTATATTATGTAATGATTTGTTATAGAATACGCTGCTTGCCGCGCCCTTTAGTGGGGATGCCGCTGCAGCCGTGATTTCCTGATCATTGACTAGCGGCGTAGACAGCACCGATTTGCAGAGCCATACACTAGGCCCGGCGGCATGCTTGCGCGGCAGCCTAAAGCCAGACGCAGATACCAGTCCCGTGTGAGTCTAACTGCAGAAACAAACCTCGCTATATGTAACATTGGTGATTGCCCGGATGAATGACCTCGTACGAAACACGGTAGAGCCCGTCGGCGGCTTTCAGATGAAAGGCATGATGATGCGCTACAACGTGTTCACGCCCCGCCTGTACAACTGGTGCAAATCCCTCGGATTCGAGCCGGGCAAGATCATACCTTCGCGCGCGTTCTGCTCCGATGAAAGCCAGGGCTATCCCATCATATTGATGACCAAACATTTTGGAACCTTCCCGTTTAATCACGGGAGGGCTGGCGGCATCGTTGCCACCGACAGGCACGCCCCCCATGCAGCCCACGGGCAGGACATTCTTATCATCCAGGCCAGCCATGTAGGCTACGATCCGCAGACAAAGGCCTTTGGCACTTACCGCCGCACCCATACCACGCATGGCGAATGCACCGCAAACTGCGGCAAAATCCAGAATGTGATTTCCTGGTACAGCAATGAATACAAGTTCGCGCAGCAGAACATTCTGCTACACAATGACAACGGCGAAAAAATCATAACTGTCGATAACCAGCTGTTGCGGGAAGACAGAGATGACGGTCTGTTTCTGCGTCTCGAAAAGTTCATCGCTGCCGATGCTGATGGTCAGCGCAGGCTGTTGAATATCCTGAGCACCGCCAAGGTATTCGCTCCTTCCCGAAACCTGGTAGAACGTATCGGTGAAGCACCGTTCAATGGCATCACACCAAAGCCGATTGGCACGAGGCTGAGATCCGATATGTTCTACTTCAACAGGAAATTTCCGGATCTGGTAGAAGGTGAACACAATCTCGAACACAGTATGATCGGCTACATGCCGCAGGTCGTGACCGCGCCTTCGCCGGCGCTGTCAGCTGCACAGATCAACACCCAGATCGAGTTCGACCGCACTTTTCGCACGATCGTGAAAGAGCAAGGCTACAAGGGCAAGAAGGTGCTGTTCATCTCCGGTCTCAACATCGACATTTCACCCGAAAGCGACCAGCTGTTTCCGTTGACCAAGTTTGTGCCCTGGGCGGCCTGTGTGCAGGACGTGGATGGCTTTTATTACACCCTCGAGCAACAGGAACTGATGCAGTTGCTGGAGCAGCAAAGCGAGGACAACGCAGACCAGATTGACCTTGAGCAGGCGATACAGATGATGACCGAGGTCGATGAAATCGGGGTCGAAACCTGACAACCACCTCAGCCCCTGGCAACGGCCAAACCGCAAGCTTTTCGCGCATAAACACTGAAACGGGCGGCCGGTTGATAGCGGTTATGATCCGCCCGGGGATCCCGTGCAGGGTCGGGACGCGTTAACCGGCGATAACGACAGCCCATTGATCCAGCGCAGCCCCAGCACGGACGATCTGGTTGATTAAAATCATCCGGGTTGCGTACTTCTGAGCAGCTGTATAAACGCCTCGGCCACTCTGTTGTCAAGATTCGAGCGCGTGCGTGCGATCCATAATGTCCGTTTGATGCGCAGCCCCTGCATTTTCACGTGATAGATCGCTCCGCTGGCCAGCCCGTCCTCGACGGTAAACCGTGGGAGGATGCTGACATGCTTGCCATGCTGCAGCATCTCGATGATGGCGTCGGTGGAGCCTACCTCCATCACGATCGGTAATTGATGAATGCCAATCGCATCCAGAGCCATGTCCAGCGTCGCCCTCATTGACGAGCGTGGCTCACGAAGAACGAATTTAAGCCCTTGCAGGGCATCCAGCGGCAATAGACCTGAATGCCACAATGCATGTTTCGGGCCACACACAAGCAGCAATTCATCGTCAAGCCATTTCTGCACCAGTATATCCGGGTGATCGGGCGCCTGTTCCAGCAGGGCCAGGTCACATAGACCGGTTGCGAGATGTGTCTGGATTAGTCGGGTATAGCCCATACGGCTATCAACACGGTATTCAGGGTAGCTCTCCGAAAAACGCAGCAGCAGATCGGGTAGCATGTGGTCACCGATGTCGGTGGTCGCCTCGAGCCTGAGCCGGTCCCGTGCCTTTTGCAGGATTTGAAGGTTGTCGAGCAGGGTCAGCTGGTGATTGAGGACAAGCTGCGCAAATGCGTAAACATACTCGCCTGCCTCCGTCAGCTCTAACCGCCGGCTTTTACGCTGCATCAACGTTTGGCCGTAACATTTGTCCAGTGCTCGCAGCCGTTTGGTGACAGCGGGCTGGCCGACATGCAGCTTCTTGCCCGCCTCCTCGACACCGCCCAGTTCAACGACCGCTTTCAAGGTAGCAAGGGACCTGACATCGGGCAGGTTTTTATACTCCATTAAGGAATGTAATAAGATATTTATTCATTTGAACAAACCGGAAAATACAACTAAATTACACTATATAAAATAAACAATAGCGACACACTAGATACTGTAGCACATTGACGATGGCAATATTATTATTCCTAATTGGAATAGAACGCCTGTTTCTGCCATCCCTGCCTCAAGCCTCGATACGAATCAACAGTTGGAGAAAAGAAGATGATTGCCTTGGCCGATGAAGAAAACGTCGTGGCAGCCCCGGGAAAGCCCGGCGCCAGGCACATCATTGCAGCCGCCTTTTTTTTCAGCCTGGCCATATTTCTGGTAACGGTCGCTCCGAGTACAGAAATCGCATGGGTCACGGGAATACTGCTTCTGACCATTTATCTGTTTGCTTTCGAGATCGTCAGTGTTGACGTGGCGGCCATCAGCATCATGGTGTTACTGGGCCTGACCTCGCTGTTCGCACCGCTCATGGGCCTCGAAAAAGGCCTGGTCGACAACAGGCACCTGTTCGACGGCTTTGCCTCGAATGCGGTAATGTCGATTATCGCGGTGATGATCATCGGTGCAGGTCTCGACAAGACGGGGATCATGAGCAAGGTCGCCTCGTATATCCTCAAGGTCGGCGGCACAAACGAAACCCGCATCATCCCCATCATTTCCGCGACCGTCGGTTTCATATCCTCGTTCATGCAGAATGTCGGCGCCGCCGCCCTGTTCCTGCCCGTGGTATCACGAATTTCGGCACGATCAGGCCTGCCGATGTCACGCCTGCTGATGCCGATGGGCTTTACAGCGATCCTGGGCGGCACCATGACCATGGTTGGATCCAGTCCGCTGATTCTGCTCAACGACCTGATCCTGACATCCAACAAGGCGCTACCGCCCGAACAGCACATGGATACCTGGGGGCTGTTCTCGGTGACGCCCGTCGGGGTAGCCCTGGTCACTGCCGGTATCCTGTATTTCGTTATCGCCGGCCGTTTTGTGTTGCCCAGGACAACGAACGAAAGCAGCACAACAGGCACATCGACGATGCGATATTTCCGTTACGTCTACGGCCTCAGCTACAATGTCGCCGAGGTCGTGGCGCTGGAGGGCAGCAAGCTGATAGGACAGAAGCTGGACGACATCGAAACACGGGAACGAATTCGAATTATTGCCGCCAAGCTGCCCGGCGATTCAAACCGCATCGGCCCCGGCGCACTGGCCCGAGACGCCAGCATTCAGCCCAACATGGTGCTCGGCGTCGTCGCAGATCCACGTGACATTGACGCCTTCACAGAGAAGTTCGGCCTGAAAAAACGCCATAGTCTGCGCAGCTTTGCCGATGACCTGTCGTCGATCAAAGCCGGCATAGCTGAAGTCGTGATACCTCCGGGCTCCGACCTGATCGGCAAAAGCGCCCGCGAGATCTGGATGCGCAAGACCTATGGCCTGGCATTGATCGGGCTTCATCGCAACGGCGAGACCCTGCGTGAGGGCGATGATATCCGTAACATGCCGTTCCAGGCCGGCGACACACTGGTCGTCCATACGCCCTGGAACGTACTGGCCAGAATAGAAAAAGACCGAAATTTCATCGTCATCACCACGGAGTACCCGCGCGAAGAACTGCGCCCACACAAGGTGGGATGGGCTGCCGCATTTTTCACCGTTGCCCTGGTCATGGTACTGTTTACCGACATCCGCCTTTCGGTCGCGCTGTTGACGGGCGCCCTCGGCATGGTGCTTTCCGGGGTTCTCGATATCGACGAGGCCTACAGCTCCGTCAGCTGGAAGACGGTTTTCCTGCTGGCCTCGCTGATACCGCTGGGGCTTGCCGTAGAAACATCCGGCACCGCGCGCTGGATAGCCGAGCAGGTACTGCTGATTGTCGGCGACATGCCGATCTGGGTGATCCAGCTTGCCATCGCCGTACTGGCGACATTCTTTACACTGGTGATGTCAAATGTCGGTGCAACCGTGCTGCTGGTACCGCTCGCGGTCAACATCGCCATCGGTGTGGACGCCAATCCGGCCGTATTCGCGCTGACGGTGGCCATCGCAACCTCTAACTCGTTCCTTATTCCGACCCACCAGGTCAACGCACTGATCATGGGCCCCGGAGGATACCGCGTTCCTGATTTCATGAAAGCCGGCGGCATCATGACCGTACTCTTCCTGGCAGTGACGATCCTTGTGTTGAATCTGGTGTATTGATGAATCGGCGCAAATGAATAGCGCATTGTCGGTGACGAGTTTCCTGGTAACAGCAATGGTCCTGCCGGATCTGGCCTTCGCAACTACACCGACTGGCGAGCAACTTGATCTAACCGGGCACTGGGCAGGCGTGCTTGCAGTCATCTTCTTTGTCGCCGCTTATGTGCTGGTCATGACCGAGGAGTTCACCCACCTGCGCAAGTCCAAGCCTGTCATCATTGCCGCGGGCCTGATCTGGGGACTGATCGCCGCGGTATATGCCGGCAATGGACTCAACCAGGCCGTGGAAGCGTCAGTACGCCATAGTCTGCTTGATTACACGGAGCTCATGCTGTTTTTACTGGTGGCGATGACTTACATCAATGCTATGAGCGAACGGCAGGTCTTCGCTGCGCTGCGTTCTTCGCTTATACGCAGGGGATTAAGTTTACACCAGCTGTTCTGGCTCACGGGACTGCTGGCTTTTTTCATTTCACCGGTCGCAGACAATCTGACAACCGCCTTGTTAATGTGCGCGGTTGTGCTCGCGGTTGGCGGCGACAACGACCGGTTCGTCAGCCTGGCATGCGTCAATATCGTGATCGGGGCTAACGCCGGCGGTGCGTTCAGCCCGTTCGGTGACATTACCACCTCGATGGTGTGGCAAAAGGATATGGTCGATTTCTGGACCTTCTTTGTACTTTTCATCCCTTCCGCGGTAAATTTCCTCGCACCGGCCGCCATCATGCAATTCGCCGTGCCGAATGAAAATCCCGCCCCCAACGCAGCGACGGCAACCATGCGGCGTGGCGCGAGGCGAGTCATTGCATAGTTCCTGCTGACTGTTACCACCGCCGTCTGCTTCCATAATTTCCTGCATTTACCCCCGGTGATTGGCATGCTGACGGGGCTTGGATACCTCCAGTTTTTCGGTTACTACCTGAGAAAGACACATATAAACAAAGCAGACCTGCCATCGCATCACAGAAGTCCTGATGACCAGATCATGGGCTCAGTGGTTCCATTCGATGTATTCAACAAAATCGCGCGTGCCGAATGGGATACGTTGCTTTTTTCCTACGGCGTGGTTCTTTGTGTCGGTGGGCTCGGCTTCATCGGTTACCTCGGCCTAATTTCCGAACTCATGTACAGCCAATGGGGCGCGACCACGGCCAATGCTAGCGTGGGTTTGTTTTCATCGATCGTTGACAACATACCCGTAATGTTCGCTGTGCTGACGATGAATCCGGACATGTCTACAGGTCAGTGGCTGCTCGTCACACTGACCGCCGGGGCTGGCGGCAGTCTGCTGTCGATAGGCTCCGCAGCCGGTGTCGCGTTGATGGGTCAGGCGCGTGGCAAGTACACGTTCTTCAGTCACCTCAAGTGGACGCCAGTGATTGCTCTCGGTTATGTCGCCATCATCTACACCCACCTGTGGATCAACAACGCTGCCTTCAATTAGCTCGAGATAAGGCCATAAAACTCACGACTAGCCCGCATACAACAGGTGACAGCACCAGCATGACACAATGGTCAACCTTCCTTGCCGGGGCTACCGGCTTCATCGGAACCTGGATCCGGAGTTTTATCGGTTGTTCCCTCTGGCTGCAAAGCGCGGCCATAAATGGCCCTTTCAAGGGCGACAGTGCGTTTGTCAGTCATGTTCTCCCGCGGTATGAGTGCTAGCAGGCCGAGTTTTTCGAAACGTTCGCGCGGTTGCCCCTCGGCGCCGACCAGGTAGACTCGCCGGCCGGCACGAATCATGTCGAGCATGGTTTCCTCGAGTGCGAGCGCCGCTGAAACACCCAGGTGCACGACATCCTTGAGATCGATCACGAGTGCCTCGCGCCCCTCGACCATCGAATTCTTGCGGCTGATCGCGCGCGAAACGCCGAACAGCATGTTGCCGCGAAGGTGCAGCAGCAATACCCTGCCGTCCGCGGTTTCCAGCAGATCGTGCTCGTAGGGCGTCAGCGGAAGGTCCGTCTCATCCGGGTCTGTCACGGCCTTGACATCGTCGGCCTGCAGTTCGGAGAGGCGCGTGATCGTCATCACGTTGGCCACGAACAGCCCGATCCCTACGGCTGCGATCAGGTCGACAAACACCGTCAGCGCGATAACGCCGTAGGTCACCAGCGCACCCTTGCCGGAAAGACGGTGGGCGCGCCTGAGGAAACGCCAGTCAATGATATCGATACCAACCTTGAGCGCGATCCCCGCCAGCACCGCCAGCGGAATCGTGGCAGTCAGGTCGGCTGCCCAGAGTACAACGACCACGAGTATCGCGACCCGCACCAGGCCGGACAGCGCGGTGCGGGCGCCGGACTGGATACTGACCACGGTTCCCATGGTGGCCCCGGCGCCCGGCAGCCCGCCGAATAGCCCGGACATGACGTTGCCGATGCCCTGGCCGATCAATTCCTTGTCGGAATTGTGCTGCTTGCGGGTGAGACTGTCGGCAATCACCGAGGTCAGCAGTGCATCGATGCAACCGAGCATGCCGAGCACGAGGGCATCGAGAACCATGATGAGTACCTGTTCAGTGCTGAATACCGGCAGCTGGAATTCGGGCAGACCCGTCGGTATCTCGCCGATGCGACGAATATCCACTGAACTCAGTACGATAATCGAAACCAGCGTACCGACGATCAGGGCAACCAGCTGCGGCGGCACATAACGCTTGAACCGGACCGGCATCAGGAACAGGATCGCGACGGTAATGAGCGCGAGGCTGGTCTCTTCGGGCCGCATACCCGCAAAGAGTACGGGCACCTTTTCAAGGATAGGCAACACGCCACCTGTCGGCGATGGCTGCCCCAGTAGCGGGCCGATCTGCAGGATGATCAGAATGATGCCTATCCCCGACATGAAACCCGAAACCACCCCGTAGGGCATCAGGGTGACGTACTTGCCGAGGCGCAGCATACCGAACAGGATCTGGAACATTCCCGCCATGACCACGACCGAGAATGCCATCGCCATGCCGTTTTGAGGGTCTGACGCGACGAGCTTGACAATGACGGCAGTAAATACCACCGTCATGGGCCCGGTCGGTTCGGAAATCAGCGTCGGCGAACCGCCGAATATTGAGGCGAATAGCCCAACCAGGATCGCGCCGTAGAGCCCGGCTTCGGCGCCAGCGCCAGAGGCCACACCGAAGGCCAGCGCCATAGGCAGTGCAATGACCGCGGCCGTGACACCCCCGAAGACATCACCACGAACATTATGCAAGCCAATTTCATTAAAAACACGCACAGTAAGCGGAGCTCCCGATGCCGGCCGTCAAATTGAATCGATCTTGTTAGCGGATCCAGGTTAATGAACCATGACGAGTTATATTACGCATTGATTCATGCAATGTCAGTCATAGCCGCCGCTGAACAGGCCGCGAAAACCGACTGTTACTTTTTCGCAGCGACTTTCTTCTTGCGTGCGCTTCCCGTCTTGCCATCGTTCAACAGGTTTTTCAAAGCAGGCCACATTTTCTGCACGCGCTTGCGTATATTCGGTTCATTGCCGATAGCGAATTCCAGGAAGGTGCGCGCGACCAGTGACAGCTCCTTGCCTTTCGGGTAGACGATGTACCAGTGACGCAAAATCGGAAAACCTTCCACGTCCAAAACGGCCACCGGTCCCTCCGCACCCTCCAGCGTCAGGGTATGCAATGACAGGACCGAGAGACCAAGGCCGGCAGCAATAGCATGTTTGATGGCTTCATTACTTCCCAACTCCATGCGCACTTTGGGGCGCAGGCCCTTGGCCTCAAAGGTACGGATAGTGACATCGCGTATACCGGAACCGGGCTCGCGAATGATGAACGGCTCCTTGGCAATCTCTGCCAGCGGGATTTTCTTTTTGGCGACCAGCGGATGACTTCGCGATGCCATTATCACCAGCGGATTCGGTGCAAACACATGGGACTCGACTTCGAACTCGCCTTCAGGCGCCTGGCCCATGATATAGAGGTCATCCTCGTTGGTATGCATGCGATCGATAATGCTTTCCCGGTTCGTGACCTTGAGCGCCAGATCGACGCCAGGGTAGAGCTGGCTGAATTCCCCCAGTATGTCCGGTGCCAGGTATTTTGCGTTGGTGACAACCCCCATGCGCAGACGCCCGCGCCTCAATCCCTTGAGATCGGACACTTTCATTTCCAGATTGGCCAGCGATTCGAACATCGATCGGCAGGCGTCATACAGTTCCTGCCCGGCCTCGGTGGGCTCGACATTACGGCCTACGTGCTCGAACAAAGGCAAGCCGATGGCGTCGCTCAGTTTCTTGATCTGCATGGAAACCGTGGGCTGGGTGAGAAACAGTTCTTCGGCTGCACGCGTGAAACTACCTAACCTGACGATGGCTTCGAACACCTGTAACTGTCGCAGGGTCGCGTGTCGTATCAGGTAATCCGGCATCGCCGCCGGTGGCGTATAGCTGCTGTCAATTGATACGCGCTTGCGTTTCAAGGTGTGTGCCCTTTTCGTTGTCGTCAAACCGTCAGCCTCTGTTCCTGTGCGCCTGAGTACCGGCACTCACTGCGTTTACGATTCCGCCAGCGACTGTTCAGTTTTCTCGGACCCCAACACTGCAACGTCGGAGACAAATACGGTCAGGTGTTCGCCCTCGTTGATCAATGTTTCGAGATCATCCAGCATCGCGGACATGCGTCCCTGGGGTACAAATACGTGAAATTTGATGCTGGTGTCGACATCCAGCTCGCCGAAAACCTCGCCGCTCGAGCCGGCGCCGTGCGCCTTCACAATCGTGTAGCCGCTCGCACCGCGGTTGCGCCCGATATCCACCAATCGCGATTCCAGAGCGTCAGTGGTAATAACCGTCAGCATTTTCTGCGGAAACAACCTGTGCATAGCCCTTATCCCCTCTTGTCTATTGGTGGCCTTCAAACTCACCGTCGTCTCGTAGACAACATCTTGAGCCGCTGCAGTACCTGTGTCGATCCTAGCCACAACCATGAGGGCTGTATTCTGCATCGCTACAATCGGTGGTCTTACTGTTATTATAATCTCGTTACCGCCTTGACTTGATCAGCGCCGGCATAGATTGGATATCGTATTTATAATCGTAAATTATTTTCAATTAATTTATCTTAATTTATCTATATGTCAACCGCTTTAGTCCGGCCAGACCAGGCGCCTGCCCTGATACGGATCGGCGACGAACTGGCGGCGCCCCTGGAACCGATCGTCAGTGCCCCGGCGGGGACCCTGGAACGAGTCGACGGCGCGCCCGCGAGATTTAGCGGCTGCCGGCAGCGATTTCGCCGGGGCACTGACTTTAGTCGGTGCAGCCGGCACAGCGCGGGCAGTCGGGCTGCTCTTTTTCTGTACCTTCTTACTGGCCGGTGCAGCCTTTGGATTGCTTTTCTTGGGCGCTGGACTTATTGCGGTCGTATCCTTGCTGATTCGCATGCTATCGATAAGTTGGCTCTTGGTCTTGTCTGAGCTTGCCATTGTTATATTACCTCTCTAATAAGTGAATCTAGTTCTGCTGCCGCCTCGGCACCACGTTTGCCGAAATTGAACACGGATTTGCCCTCCAGCGCACTGTTGCGGTAGACAGCACGACGGCGAATCGCGGTATCAGCAACGGGAAGTGCAATCTCGCTGAGCACTTCGCGCACCAGCTTGGACAGGGTGGTACGGGCTTCGAGCTGATTGATGACCAGCAATGCCTTCAGTGCAGGATTGACCTCGCGTGCCTCGTTGATCGCTTTTTCAATATGCACCGTTGCCCACAGGTCGATCGGTGACGGTTGCACCGGGATCAGGGCAAGATCCGCAAATTCCAGTACCGCCAGGGTTTGCGATGCGTGTACCGATGGGGGGCAGTCTATCAGCACATAATCACTGGTAGCTGCGTAGTTCTTCGCCTGTTCCCGCAGTGAGAAAGTCGGCGCATAGACAGGGAAATTTACATTGCTGCCAGCGATGGCACGCCATTGCAGCGCAGATCCCTGTGGATCGGCATCAATCATGGCAATACTGGACTGTTTCGAGAGTCCTGCGGCAATATTGACACTGAGCGTAGTCTTGCCTGTACCACCTTTGTTGCCGACGACGGCAATGATAGCCATCAGCACCCTCAGTGGGTAGTTTGATCAGCCAGAATATCCAGCTGCTCGGCGAAGCTGCGATGCTGTTCACCCAGCTCTTCCTGGCCTTCATCGATGTGTATGGTGATATTCACATAGTCACGACCAAATCCCATGTCAGGGTACAGACCTTCCTTCTCGGAAAGCTCGGCAGCCCTGTCCAGGAAATCACGCAGCGTGCTGTAATTTTCGAATTCATAGCGCCGTTCGAGGCGTACAGGTCGCGCGCGTTCTTGCCACTGTTGACTCATTGAAGATCTCCATTGTCAGTAAGGTTGCCGTTCAAGTCGCTGGTGCCTATTGTTGCAATTTTTCCATCCATTGCAACAATTCCCTCGCATGCACCTGCTCTTCACCCAGTAATCCCTCAAAAAACAGGCGGCTATCCTGATCACCTGATCTCGAACAATAACTGACAGCATCCCCGTAAAGCCCGACGAGTTCTTTCTCGAATGCATGGTCGTGCTGCAGCAACTCCATCAAAGTTTGCCCCAGGCGCACCGGACGCAATTGCGATGCGTTCGGTGCCACCCCAAGGGCCAGCATGCGGCTGATGATCCGTTCAGCGTGCCCCATCTCCTCCACCGATTCGGCGCGAAATTTCTCGGCTACATCGGCCAGTCCCCAGGATGCGGCGAGCATTGCCTGGGTACTGTACAGCTGTACCGCAGAGAGCTCAAGGCTCAGGGCGCGGCCGAGGTATCCGAGTACACGCTGATCTGCGTTGGCCGGGTACACGATGACGGATCTTCAGTCGCTCAGCAACCAGTCATTCAACTGCGCAGCGGACGATTGTCGCTCGAATTTTGAAGTATGGGTTCGACTTCGCTATGCGGGCGAGCAATGATGTGCGCTGCTACCAGACCGTCACCAACGCGTTCACAGGCATCTGCTCCCGCGCGAACGGCGGCATTCACCGCACCGGTTTCACCACGTACGAGGACGGTGACATAACCGCCGCCGACAAACTCACGCCCGATAAGGCTTACTTCCGCAGCTTTAGTCATGGCGTCAGCCGCCTCGATGGCGGGTACCAGTCCGCGAGTTTCAATCATGCCCAGAGCTATGCCCATTTTATCATTGGCCATGGTCTGTTTCTCCTATAAATCAGTTAGTAAGATGATTACCTTAAGCCGCTTCGCCAGCAGGCAAAACAGGCTCTACTTCTTTGTGTGGACGTGCGATGATGTGCGCAGCTACCAGACCGTCACCAACGCGTTCACAAGCGTCAGCGCCAGCACGAACAGCAGCGTTTACAGCACCGGTTTCGCCACGAACCAGAACGGTTACGTAACCACCGCCGACGAATTCACGACCGATCAGGCGTACTTCTGCTGCCTTGGTCATAGCATCAGCTGCTTCGATTGCAGGTACCAGACCGCGGGTTTCGATCATTCCGAGTGCAATGCCGTAGTTGTCATTAGCCATCTTTAGATTCTCCTAAGTTTAAGTTGTAGACTTGGTTTACTGTTAAAAAAACATCAGTTACCAGGCTTCGCCTGTGTAGCTGCATTCTCGGGTTGCTGAGCTGTATCAGCATCCCAGAAATCTATAATTCCGGCGATGGTCAGATCCGTCAGGATCCTGAAATCGCCTGCCGCATAACGTGCGGCCGATCCGCTCGAGGTAAACACCCAGTTACCCTTACGGACACCCACCGGGTCGACTGCCACCATCGGATTGCCTGCCTTGTCCCTGAGGACGCGCAGGCTGATATCTCTCAGTCCGGCAACGCGGCGCGTGCAAACCAGCGGTTCTTCGACCTGCATGATTTCCATTTCGCCCTACTCCGCGGCCTTTTCTTCCCAGTGATCGATGATGCCGACAATAGTCAGATCACTCGGGTATTCCTTGCTTCCGGCCGCCTCGCGTGCCGCCGAGCTGCCGACACAGATTACCCAGTCGCCCGGGATACAACCGACCACGTCGACTGCAACTGCCTGCGAACTACCATCCTGTACAACCTGCAGGTGCTTGTGTTCCATGCCGGCGATACGGTTGGTAGCGACCAGCGGTTTGATAACCTTGCATATCTTCATCAGTGCGCTCCCGAGGCTGCCGTGGTTTTGACGGAACAGTCCAGTATCTCGATGTGACCCGCCGCGTTAATATCACGCACCACCTGCAGGGTGTGCAACAGACCGCGACCACTAAGTTCGCTGTAACGGCTGTGAAACGCATTCGCCACGCGGTGGCAGTGCTCCTCGGCACGTTCACGCGCTCCGGGCACATTGCCGTGGTAGTCAAAGCGCAC
>WOR8_10005850_pt1 | contig 14087 bp, 15 predicted proteins | sample DeeMarSeWOR38_10_FD_19890 | JGI IMG/M metagenome (IMG submission 19890) | reverse complement strand
CCTGTACGTGATCCCCCTGACATCCGTGAGGGGCCCACCTGACTCCAGGACGTCCACTAGCTCAGCGATGGTCTCCTCTCCCTCCCCCCTAACGACGACGTCCACCGAGGGGTACTTGGACATCACCCGCTCGGAGTTGAACGTGGCGTACAGGCCGCCGAAGACGACCGCAATCTCCGGGTTTCGACGCTTCACCTCCACGCTCGTCAGAGCCGCGTTCCTCCCCGACATGGAGAGACCGGAGAACCCGACCACATCAGGCTCCCGCCGCAGGACCCAGTCCACGGTATCATCGATGGAGTAACCCTTGGCGGGCTGATCGAGAACAGAGGCCTCGACACCACGCTCATTGAGCACGGTAGCCATGTAGAGAAGACCCAGAGGAGGCCAAGATGCCTCGCCCTTGATCCGAGCCTTAACCTCGGCATTAGGGCTGGGATTCACAAAAGCGACTCTCAAATCGACTACCCGTATTATTACGAAGATACCAGAAAACCTATTTTAACATTACAGATAAGCCTACCGCTAGACTCCCCCAGGCAGAGTGCGCCTAAGATCAGAACGCTTATCCTAAGCCAGCCACACGCGCCGAGAAAACTGAACGAGACTAGCTCCGCATGGGGAAGGACCGCTCCTCGGTCCCATCAGCCTTGATGACAAGCATGTCCACGCCGTCGCCTGAGACCACGTCCCTGGCCACGGCGGACCGGATGGCGCTCAGAGCGAGCTCCGCCCCGGCCTCCAGGTCCATCTCCTCGGAGTACCTCGCCTCCAAGACGCCCATCGCGATGGGAGCCCCGGAGCCGGCCGTGATGAACTTGTCGGGGATAAGGCTCCCCACAGGGTCCATCGAGTAGACGGCGGGGCCGTCCTCGTCCACCCCACCCACCAGGGTCTCCATCAGAAGGGGCATCATACGCCTGTTGAACAGAAGATTCGAGATGAGCTTCGCCATCGCCTTCACCGAGATATCCCGATTCTTCTCCAGCTTGTAGAGATTGGCGTAGGCCTTCGCCTCCCTCGTCAGCGCCTGCATGTCCGATACAAGGCCCGCAAAGGCCAGCCCCATCGTCGGAGTGACGCCGAAGACCTTCTTACCGGACCTGCTCATCACCATCCGGCCCCAGCTCACCCTCTTCTCGGCGGCCAGAACCACGCCGTCACTGCAGACGAGGCCCACGACGGTGGCTCCCTGAATACTCTGATAGCCCATCTCAGATCACGTAACACGAATAAAGATAGGCAAGATATTAAGGTTTAGCACAGGAACGTTAACCCCTAGATCCTGTAGACGAGGCTCTCATCCCTGTCCCGGTTCCACTCCACCACGTACCCCAGCGCCTCGAGGAGGGGCACCGGCTCCTTGACGCCTACCCCCCTCAGAACCCGACGTACCTCGCCGAACCTCATGTCGGAGAGACCTGAGAGGGCCTTCTCAACCTCCTGGAGCTTCCCCTCGGCGACCAGCATCCCACCGAGGTCGACGTAGCTCAGGCCCTTCACCATTCCCCTCACCTCAGCCTCCGTCAATCCTAGCCTGTCGGCTGTCCTCTCCAAGTCTATGATCTTACTCCGGACGCGAACCCGGGGAGCCTGACGCACGGATGCTTCGACCAGGGGCTCCGTCCTGGGCTGAAGGGGTTTGATCATTATCCCTTTCTGGCTTCGCACCTCAAGCGTGTGAGGCTTCTTTGAGCGAGGAGGATACACCACCTCTGCTTTCAGACTCCAACTCTTCATTCCCAAGACTACGGTCAGGAGGTCTTGGAGATGCGAAGCCCTATAGCCTGACAGCCGTGCGGGGAGCTTGATGGATAGCATGGAGGAGCCCCGCACATTCGAGTGCTTGCATTCTCCGATGCGAGAGCATAGATCGCGCAACTCTGGGCTATCTCCATCGTACGTGAGCTCGATGTGCCTCGCATGCGCCAGCAGGGCGACGAGGAGGCTGAAGTTGTATCCTTTCAGCAGGTCCATGGGTTCAACCTGCTCGAACTCCTGCAGCTCCTGCTCGTCTTGGAGATCTGCGTACAGGCTCCTCTCGAGATCGTAGACCGATGAGCCCAGCCGGAATGAGGCAGCCCCCAGTATCCCCTTCCGGTCATCCTCTGAGGCAACTATCCGTCTCCCCGCCTCCTCGAAGACCGCCCTCCTCACCCGACTTGGATCTAATACACCACGGCTCCCGAAGACACAGCGATCCTCCAGCACCGATGAGAGCCCTCTGACCAGCCTGTAGTCGAAGCCCAGCATCTCGCAGCCGCTCAGAGCCTCCTTCAGGTCCCCCCGGGTCTCGCCGACGTGCTCCCCGAAGACGGAGACGAGGGTCTTCGCAAGGCTCACCTCGTCCTCTGAGGCGTAGACCGGTCTGATGACGCCCCTACGCCTTCGCACCCTGATGTCCTCTGACGGCAGGATCAACGGCTGCTACGCCTCCTGCTCACTCGCGTCTCAGCGGTCCCCTTGGAGACGAGCTCCACCAGCTTCGCCTGTTTCCCCTCCCCCTTCCTCAGCACACGCCCAAGGCGCTGGATGAACTGGCGGCTGCTCCCCGTCCCGCTCAGCACCACCGCCAGCGAGGCATCGGGGACGTCCACGCCCTCGTCGAGGACCTGGCTGGTGACTATCCGCAGGTAGACCCCCGACTTGAACCGTTCAAGGGTCTCCTCCCGCTCCCTGCCCGGGGTCTGATGGGTTATGGCGGGTATCAGTATCTCTTTGCTGATCCTATACACCAGCTTGTTATGGCGTGTGAACACGAGTGCCTTCTCGTCCGGATAGGAGAGTAGGATCCGCTTCAGGTACTCCACCTTGGACGACGAGTTCATGGCCAGGTCCATTGCTCGATTCCTGGCCAGGAGAGCCCTCCTCGCCTCCGGGTCACGTCCGCTCCTCATGACAAAGCGCTGGTAATCCCGGGCGCTCCTGATCCTGATCCCCCTGCTCTGGAGATACCCCCTGTAGATGGAGAAGCCGTTGTCGTACTCCATCTGCTCCTCGGGGGTGAGGGGCACCTGAATGGTCTCGACGGAGTAGTCGGCGAGGTGGACTCCCGCTAGCTCGTCGACCTCCATCTCGTAAACTATCCTGCCAACGTACTCAATGAGAGAGACGTGGGCGCCATCCTCTCTGGAGAGGGTGGCCGTCAACCCCATGCGGTACGGCGCAGCATACAGCGTGCCGATCCTCCTGTAGCTCGCTGCAGGGAGGTGGTGGACCTCATCGAACACGAGCAAGCCGAAACGGTTGCCCAGCTCCTCAGACCTGAGGACAGCCGAGTCATAAGTGATGACCGTGATCGGCCTGACCTCTCTGGCCCCACCGCGGACGACCCCCACATCGACCCCGAACTCCTCCTCGAGGCGTGTCCTCCACTGCTCTACAAGGACGAGAGTGGGCACGACGATCAGCGCGGGCTCTCCCAGGCTCTCAATGGCCTTGATGGCTACAACGGTCTTACCGGCCCCAGTGGGGAGGACCACGACCCCCCTGTGCCCTTCGTCCCTCCAGGCTTCCAGGGCCTCCTTCTGATAGTCCCTCAGAACGATGTTTGATGATAATTGTAGCCCGGATCCCCTCATGAACACCTCGTCGCTGTATTCGACGCCCTCTCGCTCCAGGTGCTCCAATATGAGACGGTAGCGGAATGCGGGCGCCCTGTAATTGCCAGACCTAGCGTCCAGCTTTCCGTAGGGAACAGGCCCACCCTCTGAGACCACGCTACCCCTGTCGAAAGTAAGACGTATCAAGACTGACCCCCGGTGGCTCTGTGCCCTCGATCGAATACAGGGATAGAACTAGGAGCAATATAAAACATCAAATCCGCTCGTTCTTCAGACCGATGCCCTCACAGCTGATTCGGGTCCTCCCCTTTGATTCGTCATCGACGGTGAACACTACACCTGTGAACAACTGGGCCATCTCGATCGCGGTCCTTGTATGGCTGGTCAGAGCACTCGTTGTGAACGACGATCTCCCCTGGGCGAGTGAGCACCAAAGGATTAGATTATCTGCGGTATACCGGTCAACCGATGCCTCCGTCTTGAGCTCATCTACCAGAGAGTTAGCCGCCTCCTCACCCACTCTCTCAGCAGGCTTGCCCCGCTCACCAAGGGCACTGGCCCCAACGAAGGTCATGGGGCTTGAGACAGCCCACAGGCTTAAGACGCTCCCAGGTGAGAGTGGAGCGATATCTCCTTCAGCCACTGTAACGGAGATCTCAGAGTCAATACCCGTATCCTCCAGTATACGCTGAGCTGACCTAGCCTGCCTCTCAGCCACGTGGCGGGGCAGCCGTCCGCAGACCGAGGCACCTTCTACTCTGGGGACATTATCAACATCCTTGGTGTTAAGGGATCTTAACTCAATCGCTGGCTTCACTGATACATCCACCAATCCCCCACCACGAGGGTAGAACCCTTCCCTCCGTACATCGAGGCACCCTTTGAACCCCATTTCCCTGAAGGCATTCCAGACTACGGAGCCCATTATACGGATCGGGGGAGACCACCGAACTGCTGTACCACCCCTGATTTTTACCTCTGTTGGGGAATCTGCGAATGAAGTGATGGGGGCTATACACTGGAGGAGGAGGCTGATGCTCCCAGCTGTGCCGATGTCAAAGGTATATGAGCCTCCCCTTGGGCGCCCAAGCCTAACCGTGACCTCCTTGGATCCCACCGCAAGCCTCTCTGCCTTCCCTTCACAGATCTCCGTGACGGCTTTCACTGTCGTGAGGTGCTGAGGTCTCAGCCCTGGAGGGCTACGACCCACCCGTATATTCACGATCCTCACGGGTACGCCAAGGACGGCACTGTATGAGAGTGCCATGCGGAGTATCTGTCCGCCTCCCTCCAGTATTGAGCCGTCGACGACTATCAATCTACGAACCACATCAGGCGATGGAACCGCCGCAGAAACGGGTCACATACTCCGAGCTGATCCTCTCCGCTTGACCGAGGACCTCCGAGCCTACGTTCGGGACGCCACACACCAGCATCAGGATATCCTCCGAGTCCACCGTGATCTTAGCCACCTCCGCATCCCTGTAGGGGTAGATGGCGACGAGCTTCTCTCCGTCCTCGACCACGACCTCACCCCCGTCAAGGACTACGGGCTTCTTCATGCCTATCCCGAGGAACTCCTCGCCCGCTTCTGCTTCACGCATGAGCAGATCCCCGGAGAGCCAGGCCATGTCGAAGGCCGCGAGGGGGACGGCAGCCTCCATTGAGGCAAGGTTGTAGGCATCCACAAATGTGTTTATCCGCGGCAGGGGGCGCCCCCTCAGCACCCTCCGGATGAGGGCTTCAGAGGCGGGCCTCGTCTTGGTGGGGTCGACGCCGACCCTCCAGAAGAAGTCCCTGTAGGCCCGGAACACGGGGTGCTCCCGGAGCTGCTCAAGGGCCCACCTGGCCCGTATTCTTTCTATTACCTCCCCTTTGAACGCCTCAAGCCCGGGATCCTCAGGTCTGACCTTGGCTCCCTTTAACCTCATGACAAGCGCGGATAGGCTCGGGAACTTCGTCTCCAGAGACTTGTCAACCTCAAGAAGCACAGAGCATCCCCTGATGACATTTATCTCCTGCTGTTGATGGTGTCAGACTTGGCAAGATCCCGTATCCTCTCCTCGCCCCCTATCGCCTTGACGAAATCATAGACCTCAGGGGGGACCAGGTCCAGCCAGTCCTCGCCCTTCAAGATCCTGTGCCTTATCTCACTGGCCTCGAATCTCTCCCTCTCGTGAAGCTTAATGCCCTTCACTTCATAGCCCGCCTCAACGAGAAGACGCCTTGTCAGGGGCTGATTTGTGTAAACGACGTCAAATCTAGGCGCTTGGCTTTCGACCTGGGAGACCCAGACCCGGTGAGCTGGCGCATCGGGGATGGGGATGAGCATGTAGAGGTCCCTATCTATGCCAGCCGCGTCGAGGGCGTACTTGATCATCTCAAGCCTCTCCCCGGCGGTGAAGGGGTTATCCGGCTCGTGGCTCATCTGGGCGCTCCCTACGACTATGAGGAGCTCGTCAGCCTCCTTCAGGATGGCCTCGATGGCGTGAAGGTGCCCGTAATGGAACGGCTGAAACCTGCCCACGAAGAGAGCTCTTTTCGGCATCTGATACAACCTCTGGACTGTTCACAATGATGGTCCCACGGATTATAAAATGTATTATACATCCGCTCCAATCACGCATATAACAAACGTCTAGAAGATACGGGAACAAAGTGGGGGGCATCAGGCAATGGAGAGTGAAAAAGGGCTTCAGCTTCTGCATCTGAGCTGGGACGATGTCCAGTCGCTGACGGAGGAAGTAGCCAAGCAGATACGGGAGATCGGATACACGCCTGACGTGATAGTTGCAGTGAGCAGGGGAGGATTCGACCCAGCCCGGATCCTTTGCGACCAACTTGGGATTAAGAGGCTGGCAAGCCTCCAGATAGAATACTACACGGACATCAATGAGAGCAGCAGCACTCCCGAGATCGTGTTTCCCCTGAACGCGGATGTTCCGGGCATGTCTGTTCTGGTTGTGGATGACGTCTCAGACACAGGAGACTCCCTTAGGGTGGCAAGAGATCACGTGCTCGAACGGGGGGCGTCTGAGGTTAGGGTCGCAACCCTCCACGTCAAGCCATGGACAGGTTTCCGGCCTGACTTTTCTGCTTCCGAGGTCGAATCGTGGATAATCTATCCATGGGAGATCGAGGAGGGACTGAGCTCCATGACAGAGAAATTAAAGATCGAAGGGATGAGCTCATCGAGTCTAAAAGAGGAGTTGATACGACTTGGATTCAGCCGAAAGAAGCTAGAGAGAACGAGCTAGTACAAGAGTGTGATCTCTCGAGACGTACACCCTGTTAAAGCGATTATGAATTTAGAGAAGACTTTCCAGATAAGCGATAACATCCTAAACGTCGTTTAATGTTTCGCTCGTAGTTATCAAAGGATCTGAGGCTGCTCTAGCTCTTCCTCTTCCTCTAAGGGAGCCAGCTCGATCTTCATCAGCGTGGTGACGTAGCCCGCTACCTTGTTCCTCAGCTTCTTTGAGACGTCGAGGCCTATCTCGTTGAGGAACTGCTTGTTCTGCTCGAAGTCCACTGTGAAGCTCTTCTCGTATCTGTCTATAAGCTCGTTGGAGATACGCTTGATCATCTCTGTCCTGACTTTCCCCATGCTTCCACCAGTTCTGCTGTTGTAGCGCTGATATGGAGTAGTCTCCATGTTTTAAATATTACTTTTTGATGGTTCGGCAATAGCGACGTCGATTCACACATGACGTAGGATAGCTCGAAGTCGAGATTCGCTCGTAAAAACGATCTCGGTTAGAAATATCTCGTCTAAATCGTAATGTGTCCATTTATCCATCCATTTTACTTCGAGGGTAATATGATCGGGATTATAGGTGTTCTCATCGTATATCCGGGGTCTTCTCAGTAGTCATTATCGCTTTAGGTAGCCCCTTTTTGAAAGAGGCTGTAAGCGATTCCTCTTGGGGGAATAAGGCACAAGTATTAAATATTTGGCTAAGAGACTGGAATTAGAAGGATTTAGAATGACTGAGATCAAAGTCGCTCCTATGCACAAGCTGATCAAGAGGGCTGGAGCCTCGAGGGTGAGTGAGGAGAGCGCCATCGCCCTGGGGAGGGCCCTCGAGGAGATCGGTGTTAAGGTCGCAAGTGAGGCCATCGATTACGCCAAGCACGCCGGTCGCAAGACGGTGAAGGCTAGGGACATCGAGATTGCCGCCTCTAAAGTATTAGAACGATAGGGTAATATAGTGACCAACCGGCGTCATATGTTGGATTAGGATGCGTCATATCAGTTCCGACGTAGTCGTGGTCGGCGCTGGACCTGCAGGGAGCCTTGCTGCCAGGACCGCTGCGGAGAGAGGCGTAAACGTTCTTCTTCTCGAGGAGCATCCAGAGGTCGGCCTCCCCGTATTCTGCGCAGAGGGCTTGAACATCAAGGGGATAGAGGACGCTGGGCTGGAGGCGAAGCCCCCCATCGTAAGCCAGGTTATCCATAAGGCCCGCATCTACGCTCCCGATAAGAACTACGTTGAGCTGACAAGCTCCAAGTGGGAGGGGTACACCTTGAACAGAGACGCCTTCGACAGAGCTCTGGCCGAGAAGGCAGTGACGGCTGGGGCCGAGCTTAGGACGGGCACGAGGGTGACCGACGTGGTGAGAGATGGCGACGCGATCGTGGGTGTCAGAGCCCTTGACGAAGACGGTTCACTGGAGGTCAGATCAAGGGTTGTCATCGGTGCCGATGGGCAAGCATCAACCGTGAGAATCAGGTCGGGCTTCTGTAGATGGTTTCCCGATGTGATACCCTGTGCCCAGTACAGGCTGGGGGGGCTTGAGCTGGAGGACCCCGAGGTCAACGAGTGCCATCTAGGAAGGGAGGTCGCCCCCGGGGGGTACGCCTGGGTCTTCCCGAAGTCGAGGGAGGTGGCCAACGTGGGCATAGGGGTTAGGAAGTACAACGAGGGCCCCCCCATAGACTACCTGAGGAGGTTCGTGGAGTCCGATCCCCGCTTCAAGGACGCCGAGGTGCTCCTCGTGAATGGGGGGCTGTGCCCGGTGTCAGGCATGATTGACAGGATCGTAGATAACGGCGTGATGCTCATCGGGGACGCCGCGGGTCAGCTCATCCCGATGACGGGAGCTGGCATCCATCTGGCGGTGATGGCGGGGAAGATGGCAGGCGAGGTCGCAGCTGAAGCGGTCAAGGGAGGGGATGTCTCCTCAGTCTTCCTACAGGGATACGCCGACAGATTCGATGGGATATGGGGCAAGAGCATCAGGGAAAGCAAGAGGATGGTGGAGATGCTTGACAAGTTCGAGGATGGAGACCTGAACACCTTGGCCAAGATAATATCCAGCGAGGACATCCTCAACCTGGCTAACGGCACTAACGTTGGGCTCACGCTGGCCAAGCTGGTGGCACGCGCACCGCGGGGCATTTTGCGGCTTGTACAGGCATATCTCAGGTAAAAGTCGGATATCTCCCTCTATTCGGGGACACCTCCCCGGGATAACCTTTATATTGTGACCTTAGCTGAGTTGTGTAGTTCATATTCGGATTTGGAGGCATACTGTTTGGCATACATGACAGGACAGCCCGTCCTCATCCTCAAAGAGGGGACGGAGAGGAGTCGCGGGAGGGACGCCCGGAAGGCGAATATGATGGCCGCCCAGGTCATCTCGGAGGTCCTCAAGACGACTCTGGGGCCCAGGGGCATGGACAAGATGCTCATCGACGGCTTGGGGGATATCACGATCACTAACGACGGCGCCACGGTGCTGGAGGAGATAGACGTCCAGCATCCCGCGGCGAAGATGATGATAGAGGTCGCCAAGACCCAGGACGATGAGGTGGGGGATGGGACGACGACGTCGGTCATCCTCGCCGGCGAGATCCTGAAGAAGGCTGGTGAGCTGATGGAGGAGAACGTCCATCCGTCGATCATCATCGGAGGCTATCAGAAGGCAGCTGAGGTCGCCCTTGAGGCGTTGGAGAAGCTTGCGCTGGAGGTCGACCTGGACGACAGGGAGACCCTGATGAAGCTGGCGAACACCTCCATGAGGAGCAAGACTGTTTCCAGCGCCAGGGATCACCTCTCGGGAATCGTCATCGACGCCATCCTGCTGGTGCGGGAGGAGCGTGACGGCGAGACTCTGGCGGACGTCGATAACATCCAGATCGTTAAGAAGGAGGGCAAGGGCCTCGACGAGACGGAGCTGATCCGGGGCCTGATCATCGACAAGGAGATCGTCCACTCTGGGATGCCCAAGAAGGTGGAGGATGCGAAGATCGCGCTAATCGACGTGGCTCTTGAGGTCGAGAAGACGGAGTTCGACGCCGAGATCAGGATCCGCAGCCCTGATGCGATCCAGGCCTTCATCGACTCTGAGGCCGAGATGCTGAGGAAGATGGTGGACCAGGTCGTGGGCTCGGGGGCTAACGTGGTGTTCGCCCAGAAGGGGATCGACGATGTGGCCCAGCACTACCTGGCGAAGGAGGGTGTCCTCTGCGCTCGTCGGGTTAAGAAGTCTGACATGGATAAGCTGGCCAAGGCGACGGGTGCCAAGGTTGTGAGCAACCTGGGTGACCTGAAGGCGGAGGACCTCGGCTCCTGTGGGTCCGTGGAGGAGAAGCGTGTTGGAAACGATAAGATGATCTTCGTCGAGGGGTGCAGTGACCCTAAGGCTGTGGCGATCTTCGTGCGGGCGGGGCTGGATCGGATGCTTGACGAGGCCGAGAGGGCGCTTAACGATGCGCTGTTTGTGATCAGCGATGTTGTGGAGCTGTCGAGGATGGTGCCTGGGGGTGGGTCCATCGAGATGGAGCTGTCCCGGGCGGTGAGGTCCCACGCTGGGGGTGTGGGTGGCAGGGAGCAGCTGGCCATCGAGGCCTTCGCCGACGCGTTGGAGGTTGTGCCCCGTACGTTGGCTGGTAATGCGGGGCTTGATGTCCTTGACACCCTGGTGGCGCTTAAGGCGGCTCATGAGGGCGAGGGGGGCTGGTCGTCGGGGGTTAATGTCTTCGACGGCGGCGTTGTGGATATGCTGGATTCGGGTGTGGTGGAGCCGATGGCGGTGAAGCTGCAGGCCGTGAAGTCGGCGGTTGAGGTCGCGTCGATGATACTGAGGATCGACGACGTCTTGGCGGCGACCTCGTCCGGCGGGATGGGCGGTCCGGGCGGCCCGGGCGACATGCCCGACATGGACGAGTAGGCCTCCACATTCTCTGGGTCTTCGGACCCTCGTCTCTTTTATGGTATATGCGGCTGGCTTAGGATAAGCGTCCTGGGGACCTGTTTTTTGGTGTGCTTGGGTACTCTGTTTGGTGTTTTGGGGATCTGATCGGAGGGGTTCCGGGGTCGCTTCCGGTGTTTGGCGTGTTTTTCATGGGCGGATAGGTTGACCCCCCCCTTCCCCCCTCTATTTTTTTGAGGCGTTGTTAGTCTCCTTTTCGGGGAAGGGGTCGTGGAATCGCTCAGGCGGGGTATTTTTCCGTATTATTTTGTATAATTACGTATCGTCGTTTCTGGGGGCTGGCTTGGTGTGGAACAAGGGACAGTCCAAAACGTTTTAGGCTGATGGAGTTCAAGAAAGCTCTGGGTTCTTCTTTCTGGAGCCAGCTAGTGGAATCCTGGCTTCGAGGTGGGGAGCGTTACAAGTACCAAGAATTAAAGGGGTCGGGAGATTGAGGTTTTTAGTGCATTGGGAGTTCTGTCCTGATGATGTGGAGAAGGTGATTGCGAAAACCAAGAAAGCCGCTGAGATTAGGGAAAAGGAGCCTGAGAGGTTTCCGAGATACTCGTATCCACCACAATCCACTGGAACGGGAAAAGGATTCGCGCTTGTTGAGGTTACTGACCCTGAGCAGTTCAGCAATTCTCAAGCGTTCTGGTTCCCTGAAATGAAGGAAAAGTTCGTACCTTTTGATGATGTATCTAAACAGATAGAATATCATATGCAATCAAAGGAATAGACCATACTTTCGCAACCTGGCTCCCATCTTTTTTCATGAAACTACTCAGATAATCCCAAGTCAGCGAAGCGAACGCTCTCGAGAAGTTTATGAGATTGCTTTTATTTCAGTTTCAATTATATATTATCGTCATGCCTACACGTCGCGATTACTCCGGTTGGCTGCCCCTCCTGGCCATCGTCAGGGCGATGGGGCCATAGGCTCCAAACACGTGCTCGCGTGAGAACAAGGGCATCTGTTCCCAGCAACCAGAAGCCCCATACTCTTATCTTCACTTCAACATACTGCATTCATGATCTAAGATGGTTGAGTTATCGGGTATCAGAAACCTCGTAGCCATCTTCGGGGTAATATCGCGCGCAGGGCAGGTTTTACGCGCGTGAAGGTCCTACTGGCTATCTAGTGAGGCTCCAGCTACACTCGTGTTTACAATTTTCTTGCCTAAACCATAGGCCTTTTGCAGTAGCTTTTCGTTAGTCTGAACATCTCCAGCTTTATCCGCAGAGCCATATACCATCCCCACGAGGTTTGCCTTGACATAATCAAAAATATCCTGGAATGAGCGTAGCGCATTGATCCCACCTGAAGCAAATACGTCTTCGTCTTCATACGCCAGGATCACCCCCATATCCTTACCGGTGAAAGCATAGTTACTACCATCTTTCATCGCATAGGTTCGATCGATGAATAGTTTCATCTGCGCGGAGACATTGAACCAGTATATCGGAGTCGCAAATATGACTCCCTGTGCATCCTTGATTTTCTTGTACAATGGCTGCATGTCGTCTTTGATCACGCACCCCTCCTCGGGAAGGTCTCTGCATTTATCGCACGCTGTGCAGGGACCGATCTTTAGGTTACCTATGGAGGCTACGTCGGCTTCGCCTCCATTTGCGTTGACCCCTTCAGCAGCTTTCAACGCCAGAATAGTGCTATTCCCATTTTTACGAGGGCTTGCAGTTACGATTAGAACGCGTTTCGATTTCCCCATGTTAAGGAGTTTCATCCGATACGTATTTTAGACTTCTCTTGTGCAATTCGCAGCGGTAGGGGAATTAGCATTTTTCAGAGGAGGTGAGGAAGTACATAGGTGAGCAGGAGCAGATTCTGCCATAGATTGGAAACCTCTAGAATTGTGTAACTCCCCCATACTCTTATCTTGACTTCCACATAATGCACGATTTATCTCTAGGTAGCTAGGCATTTCACCCTCCAGACTTACGATGATAGCTCAGGGTGAAAGAAGTGGCGGACAGCTTGAGGATAAACATGAAGGTTCCATCCCTGATAAATGTCCGCCGATGAGATATTGGGACCTGTCTATAAATAATGGGTGGACTACCTTTTCGGTCCACCCTGACCGTAGTCGGGAACCCCTTAAGTCACGTATTCTCCAGCTTGAGGTCGCTGTATGAGACAGTGACAAGGTCCTCCGCCTTGACGTCCAGCTCCTCCATCAGGGACTCCAAGACCCTCCTATCCGCTGGCAGGTCCGTGACCGGCCTCTCGAACTCTATGAAGGTGCCCAGGTCATCCACCTCGTCGAGGTGCACCTGGGTCCCCTGGTGCTGGTAGATCTCCCGGGTCTTCTCGACGGTGACCTTGACGCCGATGGATCGCGCGAGGATGGCCTTCAGCGTCTCGGGCTCCCCCGTCTCTACGATGAGGATGTCGCTCTGCTTCGGGTCCGGGATGTCCTCCCTGTCGTAGTAGATGAGCATGGCCGTGGACTCCCCCTCCACCTCCCTCATCTTCAGCCTGTCCGAGGCAGTGTTGAAGTAGGTGTCCGTCTGCATGTACGTCCCCTGAATCACGGTCCCCCACGACTCGATCTTCTCACGGATCGGATCAAGGGAGCCCACCCTGGCCTTGATCTCGATAAGGTTGCTCTTCATGATGTCGTCATCCCTGCTGCGGCTACTTCCTCTTCAGTATGGAGACCTGGCCGGCGTGGTAGATGTTGTGATCAGCCACCCCGTGGAGCATCTTCCTGTTGCTGAACTGGAAGAAGTTCTCCCCGAACTGGGCGCCCACCATCGCATCGAGGTCCCCTTCGAACCCCGCGATGGTCTCCTGGAGCTTCCCATACGTATTGTCAATCCTCTCCAGGTCCCTCGCCCAATCCTCCGCCGTCTCGCCCATGCCCACCCAGTCCTCCGTCTCCGGGACGCTCTCCATGACCTCCCCGTGGAGGGCCTTGTCGACGGACCCCATCCAGTATGTGCAGTGGTTGACTATCTCCCAGATGGTGTGCCGCCCCTCGATGGGCCTGGCAGCGGCCTGCCCGACGTCGACGCCCTTAAGGGACTCCATCAGGGAGGGGCCGTGCCATGCGCCCCCCTCCAGGGTCGGCCCGTGCGCCTCCACCTTGACGTAGGACTGCTTCAGCCTGTGCGATATCGTCATGCATTCGCTCATGTCAGTTCAGAGAGGGGAGGAGGGAGGGATAAGTCTAGCGCGTGAGCGTTGAGACCTCAGCTTGCGGTACCCTCAGTAAAGGATTAAAAGAGGCTGGGGGCTTAGGTTGGATGTACGGGCTGGTAGTTCAGCGGTATGAATGCTCGGCTCGCATCCGAGAGGTCGGGGGT
>WOR8_10004720_pt1 | contig 14089 bp, 13 predicted proteins | sample DeeMarSeWOR38_10_FD_19890 | JGI IMG/M metagenome (IMG submission 19890) | reverse complement strand
CGCGATGGTTCCCTGCGTCAGTGCGCGGCGGACAGGGGCATGCCCATGCTTATTTACGAGGCAGGCGAAGCGCTGCGCTTCGATGAACTGTCGATTCGCGCCGGTCTGCGCGGCACCGTGAATGCAATGCGGCACATCGGCATGTTACCGTTGAGCAAGAAAACGAGGCCGGTCTCGCCCGTTTTGGCAGACTCGACCAGCTGGGTAAGGGCGCCTGAGAGCGGCATTGTGATTCCCAGGGTCGAGCTGGGTTCTCGCGTAACCGCGGGCCAGGCGCTCGCTATAATTGGCGACCCGGTCAGCGACGAGGAAGTGCAGGTAAAGGCGCCATTCGACGGCATCATCATCGGCCAAAGCAAGCTTCCTCTGGCGCACGAAGGTGATGCGCTGTTCAATGTCGCAGCCTTCAAGAGCGTGTCTCGCGCCGAAAACAGGGTGGAGGAATTCGCCGCTGTGCATGGTGCCTGATTCGTCGCCAGGTCAACCAGGAATAAGCAATGAAACTCGGAATTCTGTCAACGAACCGAAATCTCTACTCCACGCGCCGCCTCGTCGAGGCGAGCGAAGAGCGTGGTCACGACGTCCGCGTCATCAACCACAAGCGTTGTTACATGAATATCGTGAGCCACAACCCCCAGATCCATTACAACGGCGAGGCGATCAAGGGTATCGACGCCATCATCCCGAGGATCGGCGCATCGGTCTCTTTTTACGGCACCGCCGTCGTCCGGCAGTTCGAGATGATGGGCGTCTACTCGGTCAACGAGTCCGTCGCGATAACGCGTTCAAGGGACAAGCTGCGCGCTTCGCAGCTGCTTTCCCGCAAGGGTATCGGCCTGCCGGTTACCGGGTTCGCGAACGCACCTGGAGATACGGATGACCTGCTGAAACTCGTCGGCGGAGCGCCCGTGGTAATGCGGAGACCAAGAAGGCGGCAGAGAGCGTCATCGAGGCATTTCGTGGCCTGAAGGCCAATTTCATGGTGCAGGAATTCATCAAGGAGGCCGGCGGCGCGGACCTGCGCTGCTTCGTCATCGGCGAGAAAGTGGTTGCGTCGATGATGCGCCAGGGCAAGGAGGGCGAGTTTCGCTCCAACCTGCATCGTGGCGGCACGGCGAAACTCGTCAAGATCACGCCCGAAGAGCGATCGACGGCAGTTCGTTCCGCAAGGGCAATGGGACTGAACGTGGCCGGCGTCGACCTGTTACGGTCGAATCATGGACCGGTGGTGATGGAAGTCAATTCCAGCCCGGGCCTCGAAGGCATCGAGGCCGCGACCAAAAAGGACGTGGCAGGCATGATCATCGAGTTCATCGAGAAGAATGCCCGCCACGGCAAGACTCGGACTCGCGGCAGCGGGTAAGGAAAATCCTGATTCTATTGTTCTATGCCGATGCCGGCATAGGAATCGAATTCTCGTTCGTCGTAGTCGTCATAATCGTCGTAGTCCTCGAAGTCGTTGTCGTAGTCCTCGAAACTGTCATAATCGTCGTCTTCGTCGAACTGCCGCTTGTGTTTCGGACCCTGGGACTTGCGGCTCGCAAAACGCGATTCCTCGAGTCGTTGTTCGCGTAACAGGCGAGCAACGGAAGGACTGTCATCGAAGTCGAACTCGTCGAAGTCATCGAAAAACGGACGCATGGGAATTTCCTCCTCAATAAGGGGTCGTGCGTGAATACTCCGGCAGCACGGCGGCCCTCGAGGGCTGGATTCGTGGCAGTCGACCGACCCACCGGATTCTCCCTTGAAAATTATGTGTGATTATAGTTCGATGTCAAGTATCTCGATATCAAAATAGAGGCCCGGTAGCCAGGATGGAAAGAGACCCGATTGACGAGATCCTGGACCAGTGGTCCGAAGAGCGGCCGGACCTCGACACGGCAAGCCTCGGCGTGGTGATCCGCGTTATGACCCTTTACCGCTCGTTTCGACGGCAGGCGGACCGCGCGCTGGAGCCACTCGATCTCGAGCTTTGGGAATACGATGTGCTGTCGGCCCTGCGCCGCCAGGGCGAGCCGTATGCGTTACCGGCAACCCGGCTGGCGCGGGAAACCGATCTGAGTACAGGGGCGATGACAAATCGTATCGACCGGCTGGAAACGCGTGGTCTCGTCCGGCGCAGGCCTGACCGCAAGGATCGACGCGGCGTCAACGTCTCGCTGACGGCGAAGGGCAGGAAGCTGATCGACAAGGCGATTCAGCATCGCCTCGACTCGGCCCGCGACAGCTTGCAGGCATTGAGCCCGGCGCAGCAGCGCGAACTCGCGCGGCTGCTGCGCAGCGCGGTGCTCGCAACGCCTGAAGCGGACTAGTCCGGTGACCGGCCGGCAAGCTGCTCCGCGACCCAGCCGTCCATACGCTGCTGCAGAATGTCGAGCGGCAGGGCGCCGGCGCCTAGCAGCGCGTCATGGAATTCGCGCACGTCGAAATCGTCGCCGAGGGCGGCTTCGGCACTTGCCCGCAACGACAGGATCTTCAGCTGGCCGATCTTGTAGGCCAGCGCCTGGCCTGGCATGACGATGTAGCGGTCGATTTCGTTGACGATGTCGTGCTCGGTCTTGGCCGCATTGTCCTTGAAGAAATCGATCGCCTGCTGCCGCGTCCAGCCCTTGTAATGGATGCCCGTGTCGACGACGAGCCGCACGGCCCGCCACATGTCGTAGGTCAGGGCGCCGAAGCGGGAGTAAGGGTCCTTGTAAAGACCGAGATCGTAGCCGAGGCTTTCGCTGTACAGCCCCCAGCCTTCGACGAAGGCCGTGAAGCCGGAGTAACGGCGAAAATTCGGCATGTCGCCGAGCTCCTGCTGGATGGCGAGCTGCAGGTGATGACCCGGCATGGCCTCGTGCACCGACAGCACCTCGATCTCGTACTTGGGCCGTACCTCTGGCCGGTACAGGTTGACCCAGTAGATCCCGGCACGGCTGCCGTCGGCCGCCGGTCGCGAGTAATAGGCCGTCGTCGTATCCGGCGCGATGGCATCGGGGATCGGCTTGACGCCGTAGGGCATGCGCGGCAGCGTGCCGAACAGTTTCACGAGCTCGGGGTCGATGCGCTTGCTGGTTGCGAGGTAGGCCTCGTAGAGGTCATCCGGGTTGTCGTAATAGAACTGCGGGTCGGTGCGCAGGAACGTCAGGAAGTCCTGGAAATCACCCTCGAACTCCAGTTCGTCAATGATCTGCTGCATTTCCCCACGGATGCGCTTGACCTCTTCGAGCCCCGTGCGGTGAATCTGGTCGGGCGTCAAAATGGTCGTGGTAAAACTGCGCGCGAGAAACTCGTACCAGGCACTGCCGTTCGGCAGGCTGGATAAGCCGACGCTGTCTCGCGTCGCCGGCAGGTAGGTTTTCTCGAAGTAGCGCGCGAGCTTGCGGTACGCCGGAACCACCGTGTCCTCGATCGTCTTTATCGCCGCCGTCTGCAGGCGTTCCCGGTCTTTCTCGGTAATCCCGTCCGGCATCGTCTCGAATGTCCGGTAGAACGGGCTGTCCGCGCCTTCCTCGACCAGCTGCACGGCAATCTGGTCCGGGATTCGCTCCATGAGCACGCGCGGCAGCACGACGCCTTTCTCGATGCCGCGATTCGCGACCTCGATAGTGTGATCGATGACGGTGTCTATCTTGTCCAGGCGCGCGAGCCAGTCTTCGAAGTCGCCGACGGTATCGAAGCGGAGATAGCTCGCCTGGCTGTCGAGGTTTTGCACGCCGCCGCGCTGGCTGAAGGGCATCAGGTAGCCGTTGAACTGATGCGCATCGACGCGCTGCTGCAGGTCGCGGCGAAAGAGTTCGTAATTGAGCTGATCGGCTTCCGACAAAGCCGTCTTGTCGATCGCGTATACGCGACGCAGGAAATCCCGCCTTTGCAGGTGTTGCCGCTGAATGGCGTCGAGGCTCCGGTCACGCCACTCTGTGTTGTAACGCCGGTCTCCCGCCCGCGAGGCCACCATCGGATTCTCGGCCAGGTAATACTCCCACGCCTCATCCAGTAGCTGATGAAAGTCCTCGCTGGGGCCGGCCAGCGCGCACTGCGATGCGAGTACACCCGCAGCAAAAGCCAATAAAACCCGTGTTCTCATCGTCGACTCCGGCACAAACGGAGGCCCATGGTACCGGCACCAGCGTCGCTGGCAACCGGCATCGTCATTGGCTATGATTGCCGATACTGATCTATAGCGTTCACAGAAGAGATCCCGCGGAAAGCGGGGCGCCGAAGGCGCAACACGCCCGGAAACGCTCAGGCAGAAGGACTGTGCCCGCTGATTAGCTCTGGAGAGCGGCTGGACAAGCCCACCGAAGGGGTAAGTGACTGTTTCTCATAGCGAGACGTCATTGATCTCTCAGGTTTTCGAGGACAGAGGGGCGGCAGGCCGTGAGGCCTGCCGCCCTGTTTTTTTGTTCTGGAGCCGAAATGACCCTGAAAACGCCACTTTTTGACCAGCACGTCGCAGCCGGCGCGCGCATCGTCGATTTCGGCGGCTGGGACATGCCGCTGCACTACGGCTCGCAAAAAGAAGAACATCATGCGGTGCGCCAGCACGCCGGTGTATTTGATGTATCCCACATGACGATCGTGGACCTCGCGGGCGAGCGGGTGCGCGATTACCTGCGCTACCTGCTCGCGAACGACATAGCCAGGCTGTCGGTGAGCGGCAAAGCGCTGTATACCTGCATGCTCAACGAACAGGGTGGCGTCATCGACGACCTCATTGTCTATTTCATCGACGACACCCACTACCGGCTCGTGGTCAACGCCGCCACCCGAGACAAGGACCTCGCCTGGCTTCGCAAGCAGGCGGAGAACTTCGACGTCAGGGTTAGCGAACGTGCGGAACTCGCGATGCTCGCGGTGCAGGGCCCGAAGGCGCGTGAATTGGCGGGACCCTGCATCGACGCGGAGTTTCGTGACGCCGCGCTCGCGCTGAAGCCGTTCCACGGTATGGCCGCCGGCGAGTGGTTCGTCGCGCGCACCGGATACACCGGCGAAGACGGCTGGGAGATCGTGGTGCCCGCGGCGGAAGCGCCGAGGCTCTGGGACCGACTGCTCGCGGCCGGCGTGCGACCCTGCGGACTGGGCGCGCGCGATACGCTGCGACTGGAAGCCGCGATGAATCTCTACGGCAACGACATGGACGAGACCGTGTCGCCGCTCGAGTCCGGACTGGGGTGGACCGTCGCCTGGGAGCCGGCAGACCGCAACTTTATCGGCCGCGCAGCACTCGAGAAGCAGCGGCAGGAAGGTAACACGCGCCGCTTTGCCGGCCTGTTGCTCGAAGACAAGGGCGTGCTGCGCGATCACCAGCGTGTCGTGGTCGAGGGCGTCGGCGACGGCGAAATCACGTCCGGCGGCTTCTCGCCCACCATCGGCCGTTCCATTGCCCTCGCGCGGCTGCCGGCCGGCGACTACGAGCGGGCGCAGGTGGATATCCGCGGGAAGCTGCTGAACGTTCGTATCGTGAACACGCCGTTCGTGCGCAATGGACAAATTCGCATCGACGCCTGACATCGATGCACCTGCAGACAAGACAGACGAGAGGGGAGAGTGAGTGATGAGCGAATTGCCCGGAGACCTGAAGTACACGAGCGACCATGAATGGCTGCGGCACGAAGAAGACGGTAGCGTGACGATCGGCATTACGGATCATGCGCAGTCGGCGCTGGGAGACCTCGTTTACGTGGAATTGCCGGAGATTGACCAGGAAGTCGAGGCAGGCAGCGACATGGCCGTCGTCGAATCCGTCAAGGCGGCGTCCGACGTGTACGCGCCTATCAGCGGGACCGTCGTGGCCGTCAACGATGCCCTATCGGATGATCCGGAAGCCATCAACAACGATCCCTACGGCGAGGGCTGGATCGTGCGGCTGGAACCAGGCGGGGACGAGGGCGACCTGCTTTCACCGGATGCCTACCAGGCATTGCTCGACGACATGGATAGCTGAAAAAGGTAACAGCATGCCTTTCATACCGCACACCGACGACGACACACGGGAGATGCTCGAAGCCATCGGCGTTAAGAGCATCGACGACCTGTTCGACGAAATCCCCGCGGAACTGATTATCGAATCGCTCGACGGCGTTCCCGACGCGATGAGCGAGATGGAGATCACCCGCCTCATGCGCGGGCGGGCCGCCATGGACGGAGCGCCACTCTGCTTCATCGGCGCCGGCGCCTACGAGCATCACATTCCGCAGGCCGTGTGGGATATAGCGACGCGCGGCGAGTACTACAGCGCGTACACGCCGTACCAGGCGGAGGCCAGCCAGGGGACCTTGCAGACCATTTACGAGTACCAGTCGATGATCACGGAGCTGACGGGGCTCGATGTCAGCAACGCCTCGCTGTACGACGGCGCGTCGGGACTGGCCGAAGCGGCGCTGATGGCGGTGCGCAGCAATCGCAAGGCCAAATCCCGGCAGGTGCTGCTCGCCCCTGGTGTCAGTCCGACATACCGGAAAGTGGCGGCGGCGATTGCGGGGAGCCAGGGACTCACGTTCGACGACCTGCCGATGGACGCCGCGACGGGCAACCTGCGGTTCGACGCGCTCGATGACGATGCCGATCCGGTTGCCGTCGTCATCCAGCAGCCGACCTTCCTGGGAACGCTCGAGGATGTCGATCGGCTGACCGACTGGGCGCACGCGCGCGGCGCGTTCGTGATTGCGATCGCGAACCCGACATCGCTCGCGGTGCTGAAGGCGCCCGGGAGCTGGGGGGAGCAGGGTGCCGACATCGCCTGTGGTGACGGGCAGCCGCTCGGCGTGCCGCTGTCGTCCGGTGGTCCTTATTTCGGCTACATGACCTGTAAAGAGAAGCATGTCCGGCAGATGCCGGGCCGCATCATCGGACGTACCGTCGATCTCGAGGGCAAGCAGGGGTTCACGCTGACCCTGCAGGCCCGTGAGCAACACATACGCCGCTCGAAGGCCACCTCCAACATCTGCACGAACCAGGGGCTTATGGTGACGGCTGCGACCATCTACATGTCGCTGCTGGGCAGCGACGGCCTGGCCGCGGTCGCGAAACAGTCGGCACACAACACGGCACGGCTTGCCGCCGGCCTTACGTCCATCGACGGCATCGAGCGCCTCTTCGAGGGTCCGGCTTTCCACGAAGTTGCCCTGAAGCTCGACCGTCCTGTCGCGCCGGTGCTCGAAGCGCTCGCGGCCAGGGATATCCTCGGCGGGTACGACCTCGCGGACGATTTTCCGGACCTCGGCAATGCGCTGCTCGTGTGCGCGACGGAGACCAAGACCGACGCGGATGTCGACGTTTATGTCGAGGCGATGCGCGAGATCTTCTCCGCAGCGCGGGCCTAGTTACTCCGTGGCAACGATTACCTACGAGAATTCGAGCTACCGCACGCGCGGAGATCTGCCCGTTGTCGGCAGTCACGCACCCGAGATCCGGCTGGTCGACACGCGGCTGAAGAATACGACGCTCTCGGACTGGATCGGCAAGCGCAAGATCATGAATATATTCGTCAGCATAGACACGCCCGTGTGTGCGAAGTCGGTTATCGAGTTCGACCGCCTGGTTGCTGAACACGAGGATGTCGCCGCGCTGATGATCTCCTACGACCTGCCGTTCGCTCATGCGAGATTTCAAAAGGAGCACGGGCTGAAGAACGTGGCGGGGCTCTCGGCGATCCGGCACGCGGGTTTCGGCGAGAACTACGGCGTCGAGATTCTCGACGGCCCGCTGGCAGGCATGTTTTGCCGGGGCATCGTCGTCATCGACGAGAACAACACGGTCGTTCATACGCAGCAGCTCAAGGACATCGCGACCGAACCCGACTACGAAGCCGCATTCCGCGCGCTCGGCATCACGTTGTCCGAAGACTGAGGAAAACGAGACACATGGAAAACTACCTGGACAAGCTGATCTTCGAGAAATCCCGCGACGGGCGGCGCGCATTCGCCCAGGCACCGGATACGGCCGTGGAGCTCGATATCCCCGCGGCCTTCCTGCGTTCGGACCGGCCGCGGCTCCCTGAAGCCTCCGAGCTTCAGGTCGTGCGGCATTTCACGCGACTTTCGCAAAAGAACTTCTCCATCGACACGCAGTTCTATCCGCTCGGTTCGTGCACGATGAAATACAATCCGCGCGCCTGTAATTCGCTGGCATTGCTGCCGGGATTTGCCGGGCGGCATCCGCTCGGTCCCGTGAGCCATGGGCAGGGATTCATGACCTGCATGTACGAATTGCAGGAGATGCTCAAGGAAGTTACCGGCATGCAGGGCGTATCGCTCACGCCGATGGCCGGCGCCCAGGGCGAACTCACGGGCGTAGCGATGATCATGGCGTATCACAAGGCGCGCGGCGACCTTGAGCGCAACGAGATCATCGTGCCGGACGCGGCGCACGGCACCAATCCGGCCACCGCAACGATGCTCGGCTGCGTCGCGAAGGAAATTCCGACCGGCCCGGACGGCGATATCAATGTTGAAGCGCTCAAGGCCGAGGTCAGCGAGAAGACGGCCGGCATCATGCTGACGAACCCGTCGACGCTGGGCGTGTTCGAGCGCGACATCATCGAGGTGGACGACATCGTTCGCGACGCGGGCGGCCTGCTGTACTACGACGGCGCGAACCTCAACGCGATTCTCGGCAAGGTGCGGCCTGGCGACATGGGCTTCGACGTCATCCACATGAACCTGCACAAGACGTTTTCGACGCCACACGGCGGCGGCGGTCCGGGCTCCGGCGCCGTGGGTGTCGCCGAACGCCTGTTGCCGTTCATGCCTGTGCCGGTCGTCGGCAAGAAGGAAATTGACGGGGAAACGGTCTATGACTGGCTGACCGAGAAGGACCTGCCGCAGACCATCGGCCGGCTCTCCGGCTTCATGGGCAACGCCGGCGTGCTGTTGCGCGCCTATGTCTACATGCGACTCGTGGGCCGCGATGGCATGCGCCGCATCGCCGAGTACGCGACCCTGAACGCCAACTACCTGCAGGCCCGGCTGCGCGATGCCGGGTTCGAGCTCGCTTTCCCGGGCCGGCGGGCGAGCCACGAGTTCATCGTAACGTTGCGGCGCGAAGCCAGGGAGTACCAGCTGACGGCGATGGACATCGCCAAGGCGCTGCTCGACTACAATTTCCACGCCCCCACAACGTATTTTCCGCTGCTGGTGCCCGAGTGCCTGCTGATCGAACCGACGGAGACCGAGAGCAAGGAGACGCTCGACAATTTCGTGAATGCAATGGTCGACATCGTGAAAAGGGCCGGGGAAGGCGAATCCTTCAAGGAAGCGCCATTCAACACGCCGGTGCGGCGCCTCGATGACGTCAGGGCGGCGCGGCAGCTCGACGTTCGCTACGATCCCGAGCGCTCGGACGGCTAAGCGAATATGGGGACAGTGACCTTGATTGCCTGGCAATCAAGGTCACTGTCCCCATTTAGGCGAAATTGGGCTGATCAGGGCTGCTGCCGTCGAGGAACACGCTGACTGCCCGGGACAGGCCGGATTGTGGAACCGGTCGCGGCCCGCGGGGTCTTTTATACTCTACAATCCCTGCTCGCATCGGGAGCCCTATGAATAATCTCAGGACAATGGCGGCGCTGCTCGCTGTCGCTTTCTCACTGCCTGCCATGGCAGCCGACGACACGGCATGGTCGAATACGCTCGAACGCATTTCGTCCGGCGTCGTGTCGATACGGGTCGACAGCACGCGCGCGTTCGATACCGAATGGAATTCCTCGACGCAGGCGACCGGCTTCGTCGTGGACGCCGAGCGCGGCCTGATCCTGACGAATCGCCACGTGGTGACGCCCGGGCCGGTCGTCGCCGAAGCGGTGTTCCGTAACAACGAGGAGGTGCGGCTAACGCCCGTCTACCGGGATCCGGTGCATGATTTCGGCTTTTTTCGCTACGACCCCGATGATCTGCGATACATCGAGCCGGCCGAGCTGCCGCTGCGTGCGGACGGCGCCAACATCGGCCGTGAGATCCGCGTTATCGGCAACGACGCCGGTGAACAGCTGTCGATCCTGGCCGGGACGATCGCGCGCCTCGACCGCCAGGCCCCCGACTACGGTCGTGGCAAGTACAACGACTTCAATACTTTTTACCTGCAGGCTGCTTCCGGCACCTCGGGCGGCTCGTCCGGCTCGCCCGTCGTCAATATCGAGGGCGAGGTCGTGGCCCTGAACGCGGGCGCCAATAACTCCGCCGCAAGCAGTTTTTTCCTGCCGCTCGACCGGATAGAGCGCGCGCTGGACCTGATCCGGAAGGGCGAGCCGGTGACGCGCGGCACCCTGCAGACGATGTTTCAGAGCAAAGCCTACGACGAACTCGTCCGCCTCGGCCTGACCGAGGACTCGGAGCGGCTCGTGCGCTCGACCTTTCCCGAGCAGACCGGGATGCTCGTCATCGAGCAGGTGATTCCCGACTCCCCTGCTGACGGCAAGCTCGAGCCCGGCGATATCCTGCTGCGCCTCAACGGCGAACTGGTTACCGAATTCGTGCCGCTTGCGGCGATGCTCGACGACAACGTGGGGCAGGAGATCGAGGTTGAGCTGGAGCGCGGCGGCGAAGCCGTGCGCCACACGCTGACTGTCACCGACCTGCACGCGATTACACCGGCAGAATTCATCGAGTTCGGCGACGCCATTGTCAACAACCTGTCCTACCAGCAGTCTCGGCACTACAACCTGCCGGTGCGCGGCATCTACGTCGCCAATCCGGGCTACCTGTTGTCGAAAGCCGCCGTGCCGCGCGGCGCCGTAATCACGCAGCTGGGCAAAGACGACATCGACAATCTCGACGATTTCGAGAAGGCGCTCGACAAGCTGGCGACGGGCGACAGCGCGCCGCTTCGCTACGTGACGATCGACAATCCGCGCAACACGGTCGTGCGCACCTTCGACATGGATCGAGTCTGGTTTCCCGTGCGCCGCTGCGCTCGGGACGACGCGACCGGCGTATGGCCTTGCCGCGACCTGTCCGAAGGGCCTGACGCCAAGCCCGCGGTCGCCGGCAGTACCCGCTTCAACCGCTACGACGATGCGCGCGCGCGGGCGATCGCACCGTCGCTGGTCGTCGTGACCTTTGACCTTCCTTACACGGTGTCGGGCGTTTCGGACCGGCATTACTACGGTACCGGCCTCGTCGTCGACAAAGAGCGCGGTTACGTGGTCGTGGACCGCAACACCGTGCCGGTGGCGATCGGCGATGTCTCGGTGACGTTTGCCGGCTCTCTGGAGGTCGACGCCGAAGTGGTGCAGCTGCACCCGCTGCACAACCTCGCCATCGTCGCCTACGACCCCGCAACCATTGGCGATACGCCCGTAAAAGCGGCGACGTTCAACACCAGATCGCTGCGGCCCGGCGACCCGGTATGGGTTGTGGGTATGAAAGCGGACCACCAGCTTGTCCACCAGGAAAGCACCGTTGCTTCCGTCGATCCGCTGATCCTGCCGCTGTCACGCACGCTGCAGTTCAGGGATTCGAACATCGAGGGTATCGATCTCGTCAATGCGCCGCGTGAACTCGACGGCGTGCTCGTCGACAAGCGCGGGCGCGTTGCGGCGATGTGGTCGAGTTTCCCGGTGCCGTCCGGCGGCGATGCCGCGCAGTTCAATCGAGGTGTCGGCGCGGACCTCGTCGTGGAATTCGTTAACACCGTGCGTGATGGCCGGCCATTCTATTCACTGGAAGCCGAATTCGTGTATGCGCCGCTGTTTGCGGCCCGCAACATGGGCGTCGATGAGAAATGGCTACAGCGGCTGGAAGCGAACAACCCGCTGCATCGACGCGCGTTGTCTGTCACGCGGCTGGTTGCCGGTACGCCCGCGGAGAAGAAATTACAAAACGGCGACATGATCCTGGCCGTCGATGGCGACGTCGTTACCTCGTTCCGCGCGCTCGAGCAGGCCGTGCAGAAGCCCGAGGTCACGGTGACCGTGTGGCGTAACGGCAAGGCGACCGACGTCGATGTCGAAACCTCGGCGCTCGACGGCCGCGGTATCGACCACGCGGTGTCCTGGGCGGGCGCGCTACTGCAGGACCCGCACCGGCCCATGGCTGCGCAGCGCGGCATCGAGCCCTACGGCGTGTACGTGGCGTTTTTCAGCTATGGCTCGCCCGCGACGCGTTACGGCTTGTGGGCAGGGCGCCGCGTTATAGAGATCGACGAGACACCGACTCCCGACCTGGACACCTTCGTCGACGTGATAGCCAACAAGAAGGACCATGAGTCGATTCGCGTGAAGACGGTGACGTGGAACGGCGCCGTGGAAGTGATTACGCTCAAGCTTGATAACCAGTATTGGCCCGCCTATGAAATCCGGCGCACCGAAAACGGCTGGGTGCGTTCCGACATCGGTTAGAACGCGTTACAGCCTGGTATTGACTGCGCTTTTCGGCTGCGTGTTCTTCAGTGCGGCCACGGCCCAGGCGCTTTACAAGTATCGCGGTGACGATGGCGAGTGGATCTATTCGGATCGCCCGCCGGACGACGGCGAGACCGTTGCGGAAGTGCGCAGCCTGACGCCGACGTCGCCGAGGTCTGGCGTCAGCATTAACTACGATATCGAAGGGGACACGGTCCGGCTGGTCGCCACGAACGAGTATTTCGCGCCCGTTGAGCTGGCACTGAGATTCGAGACCATCAGCGGGCTGGAGTACCCGCACCCGGACGATCCGTTACGCTGGTTATTGCCGCCGCGCAGTGCGATGCCCCTGGTACGCCTGGCGCGCCTCGAGGGCGCGGGGCAGCCGTCGCTGGAGTACCGCTACGAGTACCTCATCGGCGATCCGCAGGCGCAGCACCGGCCGGCGGAGCCGTACCGCGTGCCGTTTGCGATCTGGAGCGGGCATACCGTCAGCCAGGCGTATCCCGACATGCTGACGCACACCACGCCGGACTCGCGGTACGCTGTCGATATCGCGATGCCGGTGGGGACGGACGTATTCGCCGCACGCGGCGGCATCGTTTTCGATGTGGCCGCGCAGAACTTCAAGGGCGGGGCGGATGCGTCGAACATGTCGCTCGCCAATGTCGTCCGCATATTGCACGACGATGGCACCTACGCGATCTACGCGCATCTGAACTGGAACTCGATCCGGGTGCGCGTCGGCGACGTGGTGGAGCGCGGCGAATACATCGCCGATTCCGGTAACACGGGATACTCGAGCGGCCCGCACCTGCATTTCGTCGTCGTCAGGAACACCGGCATGAGGATGCAGTCGGTGCCGGTGACGTTTGCAGGTGCGAATTCGGCGTCGATCGCGCCTGCGACCGGGCAGGTCCTTACTGCGTACTGACCGGTCAGTCGGGGAAAAACGCCGCAACTGCCAGCAGCACGAGCACCACGGCGCCGATGATCATCTTGGCTGTCGTTCCCCAGAAGCGCCCGATAGCCGCGCCGCGCCCGGCCTGGACGCTGTCATCCATCGTACGCCCTGCCATGCGGTCGCCGACCAGCGAGCCCGCGAATGCGCCTGCGCTGGCGCCGATCAGCGTGCCCAGCACCGGTATGGGTAGCGCAGTGCCGAGAATCGCGCCGACGATGCCACCCACGATCGCCAGGGCTGCACCGCGCTTCGAGCCCCCGGCCTGGCGTGCCCCGGCCGCGCCCATCAGGAATTCGAGAATCTCGGCGAGCAGTGCCAGGCCCGCTGACACGTAAAGCGTCGTCTGGCTGAACATGTATTCGCCGGGCTGCAGCCACTCGATAATCGCCGCCAACAGCACCATGAGCCAGATGCCGGGCAAGCCGAACAGGATGCTGGCCCAGAATACGAGGTTCAGCAGAGTGACGAGCGTTGCGTACAGGTAGATCATTGCGCTATCTAGCCTACAATCGAAAAGCTCGGTATGGAATCCAAAAGCAACGGAATCTGTCGGGGAGGTGGATTGATGGTCAGGGGACAATGCAATTGCGGTGCGGTCGCATTCGAGGTCAGCTCTGAACTGCCCGGAGTGTTTGTCTGTCACTGCTCGATCTGTCGCCGTGCAACCGGCAGCAACGGGATCGCTGTGGTTGTCGTCGCCAATGAGGCATTTCGGTGGATACGGGGCGAAGACCGGATTAGCAGCTGGAAGAAACCGGATGCTGACTGGGAAATGTGGTTCTGCCCAACGTGCGGTTCCC
>WOR8_10004182_pt1 | contig 14092 bp, 9 predicted proteins | sample DeeMarSeWOR38_10_FD_19890 | JGI IMG/M metagenome (IMG submission 19890) | reverse complement strand
GCCAGTGGGCGAATCCGCCTCCCGGCGGACACTGAGTAAATATACAATTTTCCTCTCTGTGATCTCTTTACTTTTAATTTATATCCCAAATTTTCGGCACTACCCTATTCATACACCAGTAGATGACATAAGTTAAAAAGTAACCCTGCTATAAATCAAAGAAAACTTGTAGTTTTCCTGTTATAATCGCCCTACGCTCCAACCGCTACGCATCACGCCCTAAGATATTATACGACAATTCCTTTTTTATCATCCCAGACGACCCGTCGTTTTTCCCTGTATGCTTTTGTGGCCATTAGGCAGGTTATGGCATCTTCAACAGCTAAATCAATATGACAGCTTGGGATGCCACCATCACGAATACAGGTTAACCAATCCTTTATATGGAGATAGGTCACATTCACCTTTTTTCCACCCTTATACGTGTATACCAGGCCCTGACGGGCATAATATTGATCTGACGCAGAAGTAACAGCATCTATTCCACTTCCGGGTGTATAAGATAAAAAGGGCACAGAGGGATTCATTTCTTTTATTTCGATTTTATCTTTATAGGATTTAGAGTGTCTGTCTGGAACCACATAAATATTCATCCCCAGTTTCATCCAGGCATCATTCCCTAAAATTTCTTTAACTTTCGCTCCGGATTCATATTCACCTGTGCTGCTACTGGCCAATGTAGCATCATATGTCAGCATCAGGTCTCTATCCGGATACTCAAATAACGCCTGCATTACATCCGGTGTATTTCTATCATCCTTCCAGTAATAAATCCCCCCGGATGCGATAACTGATGATGGAATGCCCAGATTCATCACCTGATTTATTGCGTCATATTCATGAGAAAACATATGTGGAGGTAATCCCCCACTATATTCAAAGAATTTTTGCCAGCCAAAAAATCTACTGGCTGTAAAATCCGTTTGCGGTGCGGGTCCCAACCATTCTTTCCAGTCAATTTTTTTCGCTTCAACTTTTTCCCCCAGATGTCTAACCCAGGCACCACGAGGGGTGTTCCTGTTTGTATGTGTCTTCACCAGCGTAATTTTTCCAAGTATATTTTTCTCTATGATCTGTCTGGCAACGTGATATGATTCCTGTTGTCTGTTCTGGTGTCCATATTGAAAGACGATATCGCTTTCTTTAACAACATCGCGCACTGTATATACTTCTTCAATCGTCCGTGTTAAACATTTTTCACAGTAGATATGCTTTCCCTCACCTGCCGCATCAATCAGCATTTGCGCGTGCCAGTGATCCGGCGTAGAAATAATCACCGCATCAATATCTTTACTTCTTAATAATTCCTGATAATTTTTATATCTTCTGGGTTTGGGTAGTCGGGAAGATTTATCTAGAAAACGATTAGTGCGGGACATTTCGGTCGCTTTTTCTGCTGCTGTTTCATATACGTCACAAATACCCGTAACCAGTACATTCAGATCTTCATGCGTATCTGTATAAATTTCGCCAGGTACACAAAATCCAAGGGATTCCAAAATGGATGTCCCTCTGTTTCCGATTCCGATAATTCCCAATCGGATTTGTTTACCGGGCTTCATCGACTGTTGAGTTGGAATAGATTTAGTCTCTGTTTTTATTCCCAACTCTTCAAACATATCATTTTTGTTAGCCTGATCATGCGCCTGTTTGGCCATAAATGCTGCAACAAATCCGCCAAATACCGGCAATGAAGTCAGTCCTTTGAGAAAATCTCTCCTTTTAAGTCCATCTTTCTTTGAGGAACTTTTTGTACTATTTATCATCTCTTATCCTTTCCTACAAAAAAAATTTATTGTCATTCCGAAGGATTCTTTGTTCTTGCTGATACAGCTGCACCGTCAACAGCAAGGATCCCTCCGGGATGACAATAACAATACTAATACCTTTGCGTCCTTTGCGGTTAAATAAATCCAGCCGCCTCCAGCAAGATTTTATGTACCAAGAGATCATGTTCCATTGAAAAATCAGGTTGTTTATCACCTTTTATCAATTGTGCAAAGTCCAGTAATTGTTCATCATATCTTCCTGACATCTTTTTCAGCGTTATTGATTGATAGCCTTCCTTATAATTTCCCCTTGATTTTTCCATGGCCAGAAATAACTGAGGCGGTTCAAGTGGTTTTATTTCAATCGTTCCTTTGGTTCCACAAATCACAAACTGACGACGTTGTTGACCGGCGACCTCTACCAGTGTGCTTCGGATCGAACTGATCGCATTTGTATGTTTAAACACAAGTAACTCATTATCATAAAGACGGTCATTTTCGGCAAATGTTTGCTGTCGAAAGGTTTCAAGGGTGTCGGGCTTCCCAAGAATGGCAATCAGAATATCAATTAAATGACAGCCTAATAGCATCATCCCTCCACCATACGTTTCAGCCAGTTTTTGTCTTCGCTCTGATTTGATCACTTTGCTTATCACACCGTCAATTTCGAATATATCACCGAGCAACCTTTCTTTTACAGCCTTTACACAAAATTCAAATGCCGGATTGTAACGAAACATATATCCTGGCTGCACAATTAGACCTTTCACCTGAGCGATATTTACCAGATTTTCAAGTTCTGAATACGATTTTCCCAATGGTTTATCAATATGTACATGAAAACCTGCGTTGACGCATCGTAAAGCAGTGGAGATTAACTGATCGAGATCTGTCTCAATAACAACAGCATCCAGATTTTTGCTGTTGAGCAGCTCGTCCTCTGTCATCCATTGTACCTCTCGATAGGCTTTTTTCTGTGCTGCTTCTTTTTGCCTTATCGGATCTTCTGCAACGACTCCTACCAGGTGAAATACATCATTCAGTTTCTTAATAGTCTCAATCTTGGCATCCGCATGAGAATGCGTAGTCCCAATCTGACCGATCCTGATCTTTTGCATGGATGCAATAGCTGAGGATATATATCCCGGATTGGCTACACTTAAAAATCCAACAGCTGTCATTTTATTAAACTGTCTTCTTGTTATCATATTTTAAATTCCTTAAACAGGTACTCATCAAAATCCAATGACATATCCAATAGATGTCATTCCGTAGGAATCTATGCCTGTGCCTGGTAATATTGTATAGACAACAGCAAAGATCCCTGCGGGATGACAAAGTAAATATTATCTGCCGCGCCGGTGCAAGAAAAAAAATGAATTAATTATTCGTGTAATTCGTGGACTAGTTTATCAATTGACCGTTTTGTAACCTATTTCGTTTAAAGCTTGCCGGATTTTATCGATGCCCTTATCGCTGAGCGGGCGTAATGGTCTCCGGAATACGGGACTAGAAATCTTGTCCATTAACCATAGAGCAATTTTCATCCGCTGATGAGCACCACTGCCCGGTTCCCCAAAATTATAGATCAATCTGGCCAGTGGAGCAACTGTTTTTTGTGCTTCCTTTGCTTTTAGCAAATTTCCGGAAACACAGGCATCGACCAATCGAACCATCAATTCCGGTTCAAAACCGGCAAATCCAATAAGCGCCCCATCGCCGGCTTCTATAAGTGTTGGTAACAGATATTCATCATGGCAGGTAAGGATTGAAACATCAGGTGCTACTGCTTTCAGCTGCTCGTAATCAAAAAGCCAGCGGGCCATATCCCGTGTGCCCATTTTTATAGAAACGACCTGCGGAATTTTAACCATCTCAATCATTTCATCCAACGTATATCCCACCTTTGTCCATGAAGGATACTGATGAACAACGATATCAATATCAGCACCTTCGCCGACATCTCGAATAAAATTAACAGCTGTTTCGCTGGATCGTCCGAATCTTAATTGATAATGAGGGGGCATTAATAATATACCATCTGCCCCGGCATTTTTTGCAGCCAGTGCATGATCAATCGCCACCAGACTGCCTTCACCAGCTACTCCGGAAATAACTTTCAGATTTTTACCGCTTTTTTGAACTTCCTCCGCCAGTATTTCAGTGACCCGACTTCTTTCCTCTGGTCGTAATGCCATAATTTCACCCGTGTGACCGTTACAGACCAGCCCTTTAATACCGTCAAACTGACACAACCATTGGAAGTAAACGCGCAGTCCATCTTCATCAAGACTCTCATCTTCGTGAAATGTACATAAAGTTGCCGGAAAAACTCCCATCCAGGGGTGTTTTCTATAATTCATTTTAATTTTTCTCCCAAATGTTTAAAATTGCCACGCGTTTCATTGACCTCTCGCAGCGACGCGACGACGCAACGATTTAATTTTAGAACTTGATTGCGAATTATGTTTCACTCTTTTTACTATCTTTCATAAGCAGTTAAATCCGCTTTGGCTTGATATTCTGGAGTTATTATACGACTCGATATATAACCTATTAACAATACAATTATATTACCTATCAGTCCAATCCAGAGTATATGCAAAGGAAAACGGAGCACAAGCTCCCCTTCACCCTGTGCGGGATTTGTAAAATATGCCCAAAGGGCGAACAGAATTCCAATGCCCAATCCAATATAAACCCCTGCACTACTGGTATGTTTTGTAAAAATCCCCAGGATGTAAACGCCGAGGACACCCCCACCAACCAGAGAGACAAAGTTAAAGGCGGCATCGGCCATTGATTTAATTTGCGTCATCCACATCGCTAATCCAATGGCCAACATTCCCGAAATGAGCACACTCATTCGTGAGAAGACAAGTTTCTGCTTATCCGTTTTTTCTTTTTTTATTTTGTTATAATAGTCATCAAATAGAACAGCTGCAAGACTATTAAGATCTGATGACAATGTTGACATCGTTGCTGCAAATAAACCGGCAAGTATCAATCCGCTAATACCTTCAGGTAATTGATGTCCAATAAAATAAGGGAAAACCTTATCCGGTTGCCTCCACAATTCAACCGGCAATAAAGCAGGTTGTGCATGATAATATGTCCAAAGTAACGCACCAATCGATATAAACAGCAGCCAGACGAACATGATTAACAATGAGGACAACCACAGTGCGCGGCTGGCCTCCTTTTTAGACGAGGATATTAAATACCGTTGAACAACAGTTTGATCTGATGTATACTTTTGCAACCAATAGTTGAGTCCAAAAAAGAGTAAGACAATAAGACTTATCGTGTGCCATTCAAAATCCAGTGAAAGGAGCGTTAACTTTTCATTTGCATAGGCCTGATAGATAAGTTTGCCCGCACCATCCGGATATGAATATAACAAATAGACGATTGATATGATTCCTCCGAAAAGCAGCAGCATGCCCTGAATGACATCAGACCAAATCACACCTTCAATACCACCAAAGTAGGTATACAGGATGGTTGACAATCCAACGATTGCAATCAGAATATAGATATTCCAACCCGTCATTCCGGATATTGCCAGACATAGAAGATACAGGATGGCACCCATTTTACCAAAATGTATCACAATAAAAGCGATGTTGCCATAAACACGCGCCGGTAAGCCAAAACGGCGTTCCAGGTATTCATAAGCACTCAGTTGTATTTTATTTCTAAAAAGTGGAATCAAATATTTAACAGCAAAAAATGTACAAACCGGAATCAGCGATATCGTCATTAAATATTGTAAATCATTTTTAAATGATTTGCCAGGTAGGGCTATAAATGACCAACTTGAGATAATGGTAGCAAACATTGAAATCCCTATCGCCCAGAAAGGAATAGTTTTTATGCCGAGAAAGTATCGCCTGGAATCTTTTTTCTGCTTTCCGAATCGCGTTCCTAACCAAATAATGAACAGGAAATACAGAAGTATGATTATCCAGTCAATAAATGTCAAAGTGTCATTAGATAGAGAATTATTCATCAGCCTTCATTATTAATGGCTATACACGCTGTTTTGGATGGAAAAAGGAAATCATCTAGAATTATTGATTGAAAAAATAATATCCGTGATTCCTCTTATAATGGTGTAAAATATAAGACGTTTAATGAAGGATATCAAAGAATCTATATTCCATAAAGAGATTGAATATATACTATGATGATTTATCGGAGTAAAATCATCTTTTTTACATCCTGATAGGTGCCGGCCTTTAATTTATAATAATAAATCCCACTCGCGAAATCACTGGCATCCCACGCAACCTGATAATAACCAGCGTTCTGTCTTTCAGATACCAGCGTCGCCACCTTTTGCCCAAGTAAATTATAAATACTTAATTCTACATCGCTGACAGCCGATAGCTGATAGCCGATAGCCGTGGATGGATTAAAAGGATTAGGGTAATTATCATTAAGTTTATAACGGACCGGAAAATCATTTACCGGTTCAATGGAAGCCTCCGTTACATATGTTAGTGAAACATTATTAATGAATAAATCGGAATTCGACTGGCCGCATTCAAAGATAATTTCTGCAGCGTAATCACTAATTTCTTCCATGTAGAATTCAAAACGATAATGAGTCTGCTGTGTTGTTGAATAGACTGCTCCTATTTTACTATAGTCTGTGAATGGCTCGGAAGATCTCCTTACTCGTAAAAAGAATATTTTTGGTTCAGAAGACCACGCATCAAATTCCAGGACATATTGTCTGTTTTCAATCATTTCAAGATTGGCTTGTCGAAATAGTATATCCGAAGAAGCAGTTCCGCCGTCATCAATCATTAGTTGTAAATAATCCTCTACTACAATAGTTTGTGCTGATGCTTCTTCACTTATCAGTAAATCCCAGAATTGGGTCCCCATGGAGAAGTCGCCATTCAATATCAGGTTATCACCGGGTTCAATATATTTAACAAAAATAGACTCTTCATTGGAGTAATTACTTTCAATGCCATTTTTATCAACAGCAGTTACCCGAAAGTAATATGTTTGATTATTCTCTAAATCGTAAAGATGGGTAATTCTTTCAGAAGTTTGGATTAATAACTGAGTGGGATGAGGATTTTGCCCTCCATAGATACGATATTCTACGGCTTGATCATCTCCGAATTTATTATAAATCAAGGTTATTTTATCAGTATGTGGTTCTAGGATCAAATAAGGGACTGCCGCTACCCCTTCCCAGGCAAATCTGAAAGAGCGATAACTGATAAGGCCCTCTTCTCCGACCCCATCAAAATTCATTTCATATACGATCTCACCCTCAGAAGTCACTTCCGTAACTTTCGGTAATTCTCCTTCCGCCCAGTTTATCAAGGTGTTTCCATTTGGTAATCGCTGTGCATTGCCTCTGTATGGTGCGAAGCGATCAGGGCTGTGTCGGTACTCCCATATTTTTGTCGCTGTCATGTGGACTGTATCCAGTTCAAACTCCACTGCTCGTGAAAATGGTGGTGAATGGTGATTGCCATTGTCGAATAAGGTATAGTGATTCTCCTGATCGGGTACAGGACGAATATCATGCTGATAAGAAATGCCATGTTCATCGTTCACAAATTGAAACTGATTATTTTTTCCACCAAATCTCCAGATAATTTCTCCGGTTTCTCTGTTTATTTTTGTCACTTCGCTTAGATTTCGGCTGGATGTCAGAATATGACCATCATAATCAACAGCGATCGCATTTATATGCACATAGTCAATAAAACTGGCTGTAAGATCAACACCAATAGCATCGGTAATCTCAAAAATATCCCAGGAACGACATTCAAAGACAACGTTCCCCTGTCTATCCAATTCCTGTACATGGTTTCCTCTGACAGTCGCTGATCTGTTCCCTCCCTCCACAATATGACTCATATCTACCCTTCTGTCATCGCGGGCAATAACAAGATAATTCCCATTTTGTAGTAATTGCAAATCATGAATATCTGTATAATATGCAGTACTGCATTTAAGGGTATCAATAATATTGTACTGGGAATCCATCTCTATGTAGCCACTATGCAGAGAGACATTTCGTGTCAGTGTGCCGGTCGCCGGATGAAGCTTAAAATCTGTCGAGTAAAGGGGTATGCGTTGGTAAAAGTAAGGCGTTCCGTCATTTTCCAGTATCATTATATACAGAATGCTATAATAGCAACTGACAAAGATTTTACCTTCAGCAGTTTGAGTATGAACATCGACACGAATTCCTGGAAAATCACCGGGAACTGCCACGCCGTTTATATAATGGGCTTCACCATTCTCTGCTGACACGCCCTGAGCAAAAAGAGGAAAAATGAGGGCTATATATAATATTGTCCACTTCATCATTCAAGTATCATATAAAACTTTTGAAAAAATTATGAAAAAAAGGAAAAAGATTCTAATTAAAATGAATATCCGTCTTCTTTTGTCGGAAAAATTTGAGATACACGGTCATCATATTCCTGTCCGTATGTTTTCGTCCCCAAAGGTGGAGATATCTGGGCAAATGTGAGTGTAGTGTGAGTAATGAAAATGATGAAAACCGTACTCTTTAATAAGTAATTCACTAAAAATGAATGCATCATTTTCTCCTTTCATCACTGATTGAGATTATCCGACAGAAGAAAAAATCCCCAAAACCTTATAATTTTCAATTATAGACAATTCACCCAAATTTAATTTAATCTACACATCATACAATATATACTACGTGACAATAATCACATATTCCTATTTACACGACATTTCTTTATATTCAACTGACCATACACCAATTTAGAGTATAGATGAATGACCGTTTTTAATACCGCCTGTCCAAGAAATTGCTACAGTACATGCACTATACGTGTAACTGTAAAAAATGGACGGCTCAGGATGATCGAGCCTCATCCGGATAATCTGGCCACCCCAGAGGGTGTCTGTCTCAAAGGTCTCAGTTATATAGAACGCGTCTATTCTCCCGACAGAATAGTCCATCCATTAAAAAAAGACAAAAACCGCAAGGAATTCAGTCGAATATCCTGGGACGAGGCCTTCGAATTACTTCGAGCCAATCTACTCTCATTAAAAAAAACTTATGGTCCACAGAGTATTCTCTATTATAGTGGCAGTGGCACCAAAGGTCTTTTAAACGAAGTGGGAATGAATTTCTGGAAACTTTTTGGCGGATGCACCACGACATACGGTGATCTCTGCTGGCCGGCAGGTTTGGAAGCTACCCGCTTAACCCTTGGCGAAAATAAGCACAGTGTCCCCTGGGATATCGCTGCTGCCAGATTAATTATCTTATGGGGTAAAAATCCGGCTGAGACAAACATTCATCAAATGGTTTATATAGAAAAGGCACTTGAAACCGGGGCAAAACTGATAGTCATCGATCCCAGACGGACCCAATCATCCGAGCGGGCAGAGATGCTTATACAACCACGACCAGGAACGGATGCCGCCCTTGCCTTAGCCATTGCCCATCTGCTCATCAAAGAAGATCTGATCGACCACCTGTTCATTAAAAAACATGTAAAAGGATTTGATTCATTTCGAAATATTGTATCAAATATGGATCCTCTAAAAGCCTCTAAGATATGCGACGTGCCACTGCATTCCATTGAGAAGATAGCTGAATATATTGGATCCGTTCATCCCTGCACAATTAATGCCGGATTTGGTATGCAACGCTATACCAACAGTGGCCAAACCATGCGCAGTCTTCTTGCCTTACTGGCAATTACCGGAAACATCGGCAAAGCAGGTGCCGGTTGGGTATATGCAAATCTTCAGACACAAATATTTGATGCACTTAAAGACCCAATCGCCTTCTATCCTCCTGAAAAGCCGGATGGAGTCATCCGCGTTACCATCTCGACAACATTGCTGGGCGAAAAAATCATATCCACACAGAATCCGCCGATCAAAATGATCTGGGTTGAGCGTGGCAATCCCGTCACTCAGAATCCCGACACCAATACGCTTTTAAAAGCATTCAGATCAACGGAGTTTAATGTCGTCATTGACCAGTTTATGACGGATACAGCGCGGGAGGCAGATCTGATTCTGCCGGCAAAGACGATGTTTGAACAGTCGGATGTGATCGGGGCGTACTGGCATCCTTATATACAATTAAAACAGAAAGTTATCGACCCACCCGGAGAGGTTAAACCGGAGTCAGAAATCTATTATACCTTGGCAAAAATCCTTGAATATAACGAAGAAGATCTTATGGGACGTATACCGGGCCCCGGTGATGATCAAATTAATAAATTTCTTGAGAGCAAATTAAATTCCTTTCCGGAATTATCATTAGACCGCCTGAAAGAAGGACCGGTTTTTGTACCCGGTAATCAGGAGATTGCTTTTTCCGACTATAAGTTTCAAACACCCTCTGGTAAAATTGAATTACAATCTGAGGAGGCCCGATCGAAATGGGGGGTGGATTCACTTCCTTCCTTTTCAGAAACTGTAGAATCAACGTCACTGAATCAGGCGACAAAGAAGGAATATACCTTATACTTTATGACGCCCAACACCAAGAACAGGATTCACTCTCAGTTCAACAACCTGAAGTATATTGAACAATTTAGTGAAGAACCACTACTGCAAATGAATCCGCGGGATGCTTTGAAGAGGGGAATTTCCGACGGAGATGAGGTGAAAATCTATAATAACAGAGGCTATCTGATAACTAATGTCAGAATAGATTTCAGCATCAAGAGGGGATGTGTCTCTATGACGAATGGCTGGTGGATCGAGCAGGGAGGAACAGTAAACTTTCTCTCCCTCGGTCGGGAAACGGATATGGGATATGGTGCTGCCTATCATGAAAATCTTGTCGAAGTCGAACGGGTAGTATAATGCAAAAGGGATTTTTATTTGATCTGAACAAATGCACAGGGTGTAATGCCTGTCAAATAGCCTGCTCGATCGAGAACGAAGTACCACTCCCTCTCAACTGGCGCCAGGTAATTTCCTTTAATGATCAACGATACCCTACACTCCCGGTTTTTAATTTGTCACTTGCCTGCAGCCACTGTCTTGATGCACCCTGTTTAAAATTCTGTCCGGCTCTGGCCATCTCAAAGGATGAGGTTACAGGTGCTGTCTTAATCGATGAAAAGTCATGTATCGGATGCAGGTATTGTTCCTGGGTCTGCCCCTATGATGCCCCGGTATATAATACGATAAAAGGGACAATGGAAAAATGTACATTTTGCATCCATCGCCTCGAAGAGAACCTGGAACCGGCCTGTGTCACGCTTTGCCCCACTTCTGCTTTACAGATGTCCGATCACCCCGCTGATTATCTGCACAAACATATCCCGGGCGTTACCACAGTCGATATAAAACCTGCTGTTCAGTTTGTTCCTTTAAGAGAAGATCATCAGCTACCTGATACATATGACATTCCATTTGATGATTCAATTGTGCAACTATACAGATCCTCATTCGAGAAAAAAAAGGTAAGAGAAAAAATAAGCTGGATTCACGAATTACCTCTTATTCTTTTTTCATTATTAGCCGCTCTAAGTTTTGGTTCCTATACCGGCAGTATCTTAAATACACCAATTACAGGTAATTATCTGCAATTTATTGCAGGTCTCAGTGCAATGGCAATTAGTACATTTCATCTGGGAAAGAAATTCAGAGCACCACGCGCATTCCTTAATTTCAGCAATTCATGGCTTAGCAGAGAGATGACATTTTTTGCTCTCTTTATTTTTACAATGAGCCTCCAGATACTTTTTTATGCGGAAGCAAAATGGTTAGCCTGGATTGCTATTCTTACTGGCTTTTTATCCCTTTACGCGCTGGATAAAGTCTATTCTGTTGTTGCTCTTGTTTCAAAACTGCAATATCACTCTGCAACTGCAGTATTAACCGGAATGTTTCTTGCTTCTTTTTTCGCCGATTTCTCATTCGGAATAATTATATTCGGAGGGATAAAATTTCTACTTTATTTAAAACAAAAAATCAGCCAATGGAAAAATCTGACAGTCATCTCAATCGTTCTGGGATCTATCAGAATAGGTTCTGGTTTTATCATTCCCCTGATATTCTGGTTTATCCAAATTCAGGATGTGTGGACAATTTCCATTACACTCATCCTGATTGCTGAATTCATAGATCGTTGTGAGTTTTATGAAGGTTTGGAGATCATAACTCCGGAAAAACAAATGCAGGATGATTTAAAAAGCTTTGTCTCCAGGGTATAAGGGTATAGGGGTATAAGGTTTATAGGGGATATGAGATGCGAGATACGGGAGGCAAGATAATCTTGAATATAGAAAGAGTGATTCCCCGAAGGGGATAAATGTAATAGCCCGGGATAACGCCCCGGGTATAATAAACACAAAAAAGTAAGCCTTGAAAGGGCGAAATTATAAGTCCCGGAGGGACAACGCTAGACTAGCCTGGTACGGAAGTACCAGGTAAGTAGATCATATGAAAAGATAGTGCCAGCGGTAGGACGCTATTTATATATCCAAGATTTGACCTGGATCCAGTATCCAGCATCCAGCATCTAAGATCTAATATCTAATATCTAATATGCAACATCGATACAAGAGGTTAATTGTTAGATGATTCGAATATACATTATACTAGTCAGCGGCATCATCGTTGCCTCGGCCAGCGCCATTATTATTCGCTGGACGGGAGATGTACCCTTCACGGTTATCAGTTTTTATCGTGTATTTATAAGTTTTTGTTTATTATTGCTTTATCAAATCCTCAATCCAAAAATCCAATTAAAAGATTTGAGACGTTTTCACTGGCATTATCTTTTGGCCGGTTTCTTTCTGGCCGCTCATTTTATCACCTGGATTGCTTCTCTGCAAATGACCTCCATTGCTAATTCCATCTTTCTTGAGAGCCTTCATCCCCTGTTTGCAGTCGTTCTGTCAATCATCTTTCTCAAAGAATATCCCCATCGAAAAGCCTATCCACTTTTTATTATAGCGATCGTTGGAATGTTTATCATCGTCTCGACAGATTTCAATCAACCGGGGACTAAACTGATTGGAGATTTCTTGGCAATTATATCTGCCCTTTGTTTTGCTTTGTATATCCTGATTGCCAGAAAACATAAAGAAGAACAAAATTTTATTAAATATCTGACCTATATCTACGGAAGCGCCTCACTGACCTGTGCTATTTATATTCTATTCAGTGGTGATCTATTCTGGGGATATTCTTTACAAAGTTGGTTGTTAATGATTTTGTTGGCTGTCGGACCGAATTTATATGGCCATTCGATCTTAAACTGGGCTTCAAGGCATATTGAAATTTTCAAAGTAAATATGATGTTGTTACTGGAACCTATTTTAGCAACACTGATGGGTATCTTTTTCATCTCTGAATATCCCCCTCAAACCTTTTACATCGGTGCCGGGCTCATCTTACTATCACTTTGGTTTTTGATTTACCTTGAAAACAAAGACCACAATTAAACGGAAGATTAATCCTCTCGCGACGGCGCGGCGTTTTTCTAACCGCAAAGGACGCAAAGAAAAAATTCTATTGTTTTTATATTATAGGAGTACAGAATTTCACACAAAAAAAATATATAATTAATTTGCCGACAAAAGAGGGATCACTTATTTAGTGGCGAACTTACGTTCGAGCAATGAGATCTGTGCATTGCCGCAAACCTACCGCGAGTTTAAGTTCGCCAGGACTTTTTGCCTACTTTTTGGTCCTTCAAAAAGTAGGCCGCCGGAGGCAAAAAGAGAGATGATATATTATAGATAAAATAAAAGCATTGGATTCCTGCTCCGCAGGAATGGCAGGGCATGGTTTTGATGTATCGACGTGAGTGTAGAAATCTTCGTCAGAAGATTTCTGCATACGAGATGCGGATCTCTCTGGCCATCCCGTCCACATCTTTTCTGTTTTTTAAAATATCCTTGAGGATAAAAGATATTTGCAGTTTTCCCACGAAATTCCATTTTAACCCTGCATTTAAATAGCCTTTTCCGGATCCAAGCGAATTTGGGCCATCATCGTTAAACGCAAAATCGTACTCCCCGACAAGCATTATTTCAGGGTTTAAACTTTTTTCGACACCACAAAACAGATTCAGATCTGTGTCACTATCTTTTCTTTCAAAGCTATAATTCACCCCACCATGGAATCCGATAGTCCCAAGAAAAATAAAATTCTTGCTGGCTGCGGCAAAAGCGCCTGGCGATTTATTGATATAGCGCTTGGTACTGTCAATAAATGCACCAAATCCCTGAGAGTCATATCCTATCAGTATTGCCGGCAGAAAATAATCTTCTTCGAAAAGTCTGTATCTTACCGTAACTCCGGGTTCCTTATTCCAGTTG
>WOR8_10004181_pt1 | contig 14093 bp, 8 predicted proteins | sample DeeMarSeWOR38_10_FD_19890 | JGI IMG/M metagenome (IMG submission 19890) | reverse complement strand
CGCTGTCATGATCGGCATGCTGATTCTGGCCAATCTGTCTTTTGCAGAAACGCTTTATATCAGTGACCGTCTCGAAGTTCCGATGCGCAGCGGCACCACGAATCAACACAGGATCCTCCGCATGTTAGCCAGTGGCACCCAGGTCACCGCCCTGGAGGTCAACAAAGAAGCTGGCTACACGAAGGTCCAGACGTCTGACGGGCGGGATGGCTGGGTGCTCAGCCGTTACCTGATGAAGATTCCGGCAGCCCGTGACCGGCTAGCCGCCGCAGAGAAGCAACTCGCCGACATCGAGATCCGCAGCCGGCAACGCGCGACGGAACTTACCGAGACGCAATCGCAAAAGGGCGAACTCGACAAAGAACTCACCCGTATCAAGACCGAAAACCGCAAGATTGGCCAGCAACTCGCAGAAATTCAGCGTACCGCCTCCAGCGCCCTTGCCATTGATACCGAAAACAAGGAACTCAAGAGTCGGCTGATGGCCATGGAGCGCGATCAACAGGCGCTGCAACAGGAAAACGAGGCCCTTAAGGATCGCACCGCACGCGACTGGTTCATGGTCGGTGCCGGCGTGGTGCTGCTGGGCATAATCGTCGGCCTGATCCTGCCGAAGATTCGCTTGCGCAAGCGCTCGAGCTGGGACACGCTCTAAGGACTGGCGTTTTAGCAGGGTTTGCGGATGCCATGCGACCGTTTCCCATGACAGGAAGCGGTGTTTTGGGGAATCCAGAAGCCAGTAACCAGAAGCTCAGGAAACAGCCTGCTAAGGTCTAAGACAGTCTCGATTCTGAATCCTGGATAGTGAATCCTGAATCCTGAATTGTGGCTCCTGGCTCCTGGCTCCTGGCTCCTGGATTCTGGATTCTGGATTCTGGATTCTGGATTCTGGATTCTGGATTCTATTCCGTTCCTTCACTCATCCGTGACACACCCCAGCGACGCGTCCTTCACGTTCTTGATATATTTAAAGAGCGTCCCACGGGTCGCCTTGTAGGGCGGCATGGTCCACTCGGCACGGCGTTTTGCCAGCTCGTCTTCGACGAGATCCACACTCAGCGTGTTGTTCTCTGCATCGATGGTAATCAGATCTCCATCGCGAATCAGCCCGATGGGACCGCCCTCCTGGGCCTCGGGAACGATATGTCCGATGATGAAGCCGTGCGAGCCTCCCGAGAAACGTCCATCGGTCAACAGCGCGACATCGTCGCCCAGGCCGGCACCCATGATGGCCGACGTCGGTGTCAGCATCTCGGGCATGCCGGGACCGCCCTTGGGGCCCTCGTAACGAATCACAACGGCATCGCCTTTGCGGATTTTGTCCCCCTCAAGGGCGTGCAACATGTCCTCTTCGGAATCAAACACCCGCGCCGGACCACGGAACACCAGCCCCTCCTTGCCGGTAATCTTGGCGACCGCACCGCCCGGCGCCAGGTTCCCCCTCAGGATTCGGATGTGACCCGTCTTCTTGATCGGAGCCTCCAGCGTGCGGAACACATCCTGACCGGGCTGGAGATCGGGAACATCCGCCAGATTCTCGGCAAGCGTCCTGCCGGTTACCGTCAGGCAGTCACCATTGAGCAGACCGTTGGCCAAAAGGTATTTCATAACGGCTGGCGTCCCGCCGACGTTGTGCAGATCTTCCATGACATAGCGGCCGCTGGGTTTCAGGTCAGCCAGGAAGGGCACACGATCACTGACGGCCTGGAATGCATCGATGCTGAGATCAACGTCCACGGCACGCGCCATGGCAATCAGGTGCAGCACGGCATTGGTCGAACCGCCCAGAGCAATTACCAGCACCATGGCGTTTTCGAATGCGGCGCGGGTCATGATGTCCCGCGGCTTGATATTCTTTTCGAGCAGATCACGAATGGCAGTGCCCGCGCGCACACATTCGTCGAGCTTGCGCGGGTCCTCCGCGGGCGTTGAAGAACTGTAGGGTAATGACATGCCCATGGCCTCGATGGCCGAGGCCATGGTGTTGGCCGTGTACATGCCGCCACAGGCACCGGCACCGGGGCAGGCGTGTTGAACAATATCTTTGCGGGTCGCTTCGTCGATCTTGTGAGCGATGAACTCGCCATAACTCTGGAACGCCGACACGATGTCGAGCGTATGCCCATGACGGTGGCCCGGCTTGATCGTGCCCCCATAGACCATCAAGGCAGGTCGGTTAACCCGCCCCATTGCGATGAGGCAACCGGGCATGTTCTTGTCGCAACCGGGAATCGAGATATTGGCGTCATACCACTGGGCATCCATCACGGTCTCGATCGAGTCCGCAATAATATCGCGTGACTGCAGCGAATAACTCATACCCTCAGTACCCATGGAGATACCGTCCGAGACACCGATGGTATTAAAACGCATGCCGACCAGACCCGCGGCCACCACGCCCTCCTTCACCTTCGCGGCGAGGATGTTGAGATGCATATTGCAGGTATTGCCTTCCCACCAGACGCTGGCGATACCCACCTGGGCCTTCGCCATGTCTGCATCGCTAAGGCCCGCGCCGTACAACATGGCCTGGGACGCCCCCTGGGACTTGGGTTCGGTGATTCGTGAACTGAAACGGTTCAATTTTTGGGTCATTGAGATCTCCGGGCTGCGCTTTCAGCGCACGTCGGGCGAGCCAGTTGCCATTCGCAAGGAAGCCCGTGCGTGGGGTTCAAGGCCGCATATTGTACCGGCCCGCCACAAACCGACAAACGGATGAATTCGCCATGCGACCAACCTCGCCTCTTAACGACCCCGGTGACATGCCACGTTCAGTGACCGCCCGGACAGGCAGGCCAGACTTGCAAGTGACTGTATAGTATAGGCGTTATGATCCATAGTCGGCTGCACGCGAGGAAATTCGCGGGGCCTGCGGAAATCACCGGACGCCTCTCCGTCAAGGTGGCCGAGTCTGATGTCCTCGATGGGGTGCGAAAGACTGCGCTTATGGAAGCCGCGAGCGCAGGCTGCGAGGAAGGACAGGACGTGCGTCCGCCACGACCCTGACCTGGGTCGTCATTCAGTCGGCCGAAAGTCAATCAAAAGACGTACTGCCATCCGGCCGTCAACGTCCAGTCGGTTTCCAGCTGGGGGCCATCCAGATTTTGCCAGACGGGCAGTCCCGCCTCGATAGCCAGGTGGTTTCCCCGAAAGACACCGGCGGGCGCTTCGAAGTTCACGCCTGCCAACAGGTCAATCCGTTTGCCCCCGCGCAGATTCGGATCCGCGGTCGGCACCACGGTGGGATTGAGTTTGGGATCGGCACCGTGCACGTCCCCCCAGGCCTGGCCGTCCACGCGCAGTGAGGCACTCCACATGTCGGACAGCTTCCTGGCAAACCAGCCGGTGATGTTGATCGCATTACCCAGTCTGTAGTCGTTATCATTTTCGCTCTGCAGTCGGATGGTTCCCAGGGTCTGACTGCCCCAGGACCAGTCACCTTCCTGCCCGAGATAGGTAAGACCCGGCATGAAATCATAGGTGCCGGACCCCAGTTGCATGGGATAAGGCAGCCGCGCCTTGCCCGTAGGCAAGGTATCTTTCTCATTGATACTGCCGGTTGGCAGGCTGAAACCAATATTGAGATGGATCTTTTCCTGCCCCCACTCCCTGATCCCATACAGGCCCATGAGTTTCACATCGCCGACACCTTGAGAGCCGGTGGTGAACGTGCTGCCCGCGCGCGTCCGATGATCCATCGAGTTCTTGATGTATGGCACCATGCCCATCAGGGTCACCCTGTCGCTGGGTGCATACATGATACCGAGCATGTTCATATCCATGGTCATCGAGGTTGGCGCCACCAGAAAGTTCTCGCCACTCGGTGACACAATGCGGCTGTTACCGATATGGTTGCTGCCCTTCAGGTTACCGCCCATGTCCATGTGCATGTAGCGGTAAGAAACCATCCAGTCGCCTTTTGCGTGCAGATGGTCTCCCATAACCCCGATGGGCGCGTAGCTCGCGTGGCCTGCATGCGATTCGTGGTCATGTGCCGCCACGGCAGCTTCGACCACACAAATAGACACGACAAATGCAAGTATCCGATTCATAAAGAGCAATTCCTGTTGTTAGCAAGCCGCTGTTTCCGGGTCGGCGCGATAGAGTACCAATCCCGGCACGGGAAGTGAATGCGGCAAATTGTCGCGACGCGCCGAATCGGGGCGGATAGTGCACAACGGCCTCCGGGCCATCGTCTGAGCCTGACGAGCGGCCTTCCCGAGTAGGCCCGTCTACGCCTCCACAGGGTCAGATAAACCGGCGCTTCGCACGAGAGCTGTCAGAAGTAATAATCTAACTCCACGCGCAGCGACTGGTCCTTGCGGCGCGAATACAGCAGGTCGCCCGGCTCCGTATCAAAGACGCCCCGGATCTCCACCGCGAGCAGCCAGCTTTCTCCGACCCTTCGACTGGCCTCGATGTTGTATGTCTTTGCACCGCCCTCCAGGTCGGCAATGACACCACCCAGTATCTGCGTGCTCTGGACGTCGTTAAAGGTGAAGCGCGTGCCGACAAAGATGTCATGCTGAAACACGGTGGCATCCAGCTCGCCCGAAATGGATGACCGAATCTCATCGTCACGCCCGTCATAGAGGTATTCCATCAGGGCACCGATTTCCAGCCCGGACGCAAGCGGGCTGAACGTGTATTCAAACCCGGTATCGATCGCCACAAAGTGCCTCCCCTGCCCGGTGCGCCGGATCCCTTCGAATTTCAGTAACCAGCCACCGGTGGTCAGCTGCGCCTCCAGGCCCGTCTGATGGATAATGTCGTAGCGCGGTCGCAGCTCCACCGCGCCGGCAGCCGTGACGCCCTGGACCAGCACCGGTTCCCGCGACGTGCCGTAGAAATGCGACAGACCGACGTCCCAGCCGCCCAGCGACTGGAACCAGCGTGCCGCGAAATCCACATGACTGCGCTTTTTGGATGAATCAAAGATCGGGTCGCGGACGTTGACCGCAACGGGCAGTCGCGGCCGGCCCTGCCTGCCGGGGAACGTCCGGTCGCGAAACAGCGGCAGCACGAAGATATCGAGCGTTCCCAGTCCGGGTACCAGTGACAACTTGGCCATGGGCTGGCCGAGCTTCTCTTCACCATCCTCGTTTTCGACCAGGTCGGTCTGGTTGACGATATCAACCAGGTGCCGGACCTCGGTCACGCCCCAGAAGACCTTACTGATACCCACCGTGGTTTCCCAGGCTTCACTGACATAGGTGGTGCTGAGCTCGCGGATATCATTATGCGTCCACCTGGCATCATGCTGGGCGAGACGCTGGAAGGGGATGAAGCGGAAACTCATGGTCCCGTCGTCCGACTCAGCGTAATACTCGGGTTCGGCTACCAGCGACAGGTAGGTAGTGTGCTGCGCGTCGTCCAGAGGATGCTTCCGGAACGCCAACAACTGGCTGCCCACGTGGCCGGACCATTCACCGGCCTCGACTGCCAGAAACATCAGTACGCCGGCCGCCCCGGCTATACTCTGATAAATCCGCCTCACAACGATCTCTTGCCACGTCCTGGTGCCGGATCAGGCTGCCACGGGGCGCCCGCTTCCAGAACACATGAAACATCTGCCATCACTAACACGACCAGTCTCCAGAGAAGAGGAGCCCGGTGGTTTTGCTGTATGGGCAGGGCTTGTGCGCTAAACTGAGCAGCAATTGAGGCAGCCGCGTCGCGAGCTGTCAAGCCGCTGGCACCCAGAAACGGGAGACATGACCCGGAATCCACCCGCCGGAATTCAGAATGGCCCCGCGCATCGCATGCGCCTGACTCCCGCACGCCGAATCCCATGCACCCTCTCCCGCCAAAACTGCTGGAAATGATCGCCGAACTGATTGCTGTGCCCTCCGTCAGCAGCGTGACCCCGGACCTCGATCAAAGCAACCGGGGTGTGATCGACCTGCTGGCCGGATGGCTCGAGGCTCTCGGTTTCCGCATCGAAATACAGCCGGTCGCGCGGCAACCCGAAAAGGCCAACCTCATTGCTGTCCTTGGGAAGGGACCCGCGGGGCTCGTCCTCTCCGGCCACACTGACACCGTGCCCTTTGATCAGGACGGCTGGCGCTCTGATCCCTTCGTGCTGACGCAGGCCGAGCAGCGGCTCTACGGTCTCGGCACCGCGGACATGAAGGCGTTCTTCGCACTCGCCATCGAAGCCGCGCGCCAGTTCCAGACCAAAGACCTGCAACACGCGCTGATCATACTCGCGACGGCCGACGAGGAAAGCTCCATGTCTGGCGCCAAGGCGCTGGTGGCAAGCGGTCGACACCTGGGTCGCTATGCAGTCATCGGCGAACCCACCGGCCTGCGGCCGGTCCGCATGCACAAAGGCATCTTTATGGATGCCATCCACCTCAGGGGCCGATCGGGGCATTCAAGCGATCCCTCACTGGGCAACAGCGCGCTCGACGGCATGTCTCAGGTACTCGACGAATTGATCAGATGGCGTGCCGAGTTGCAGCGCGATCACCGTAACGCCTTATTCAAGGTCCCGTTCCCGACACTCAACCTCGGACATATTCACGGCGGCGATAACCCCAACCGCATCTGCGCGGAGTGTGAGCTGCACATCGACCTGCGGCCACTTCCCGGAATGGAACTTGCTGAACTGCGAACAGTCATGGCCGAGCGTATTCGTCACCGGCTTGCCGACAGCGGTCTGGAGATTGCCATCGAACCGCTGTTCACCGGCATACCTGCCATGGCAACGCCGGGGGATTCCCCCATCGTGCAGGCCGCCGAGCGCCTCACGGGACATGCCGCAGAGGCCGTAGCCTTCGCCACCGAGGCACCCTATTTCAACGAACTGGGCATGCAGACGGTGATTCTCGGCCCGGGCGACATCGACCAGGCGCATCAGCCGGATGAGTATCTGGCGCTGGATCGGCTGCAACCGACGGTCGATCTCCTGGAGAAGCTGATTGGGGAGTTTTGTGGAAGAGTGAGGGGTGAGGGGTAGAGCGTGAGGAGTCAGGGGTGAGGAGTTAGGAGAGTGAGACTTTCTACTGCCGTCGCCGAAGATCCGCTCAAGGTTCTGGTTATCAAAGAACCCGCAAGTCAGCACCCAGAAGCCAGAATGTCAGGCCCTCCTGCCCCCTCCCCCCTGACTCCTGACTCCTGCCCCCTGACTCTTGACCCCCGACTTCTGTCTCCTGTCTCCTGTCTCCTGTCTCCTGTCTCCTGTCTCCTGTCTTCTGGCTTCTGGCTTCTGGCTTCTGGCTTCTGGATTCTGGATTCTGGATTCTGGATTCTGGATTCTGGCTTCTCACTCCTCACTCCTGCCCCCTCAGCTCCCATTCTGTATTCTGTATGCTGACTCCTGTATTCTAATATTATTAAATCCGCCATTTCGCCCGATGTGAAAAAAAAGAACGCACCCCCGGCCAGGACCTTCGTTCAGAGCTTCCGGCATTCGGCCCCCTACATCCACGCACATCGTGGCCGGACGTTCATCATCCTGTTCAGCGGGGAGACGGCTGCCAGCAATGAATTCGCCGCGCTGATTCATGACATTGCACTCCTGCACAGCCTGGGAATCCGCCTTGTCCTGGTGCATGGCGCCCGTCCCCAGATCGAGCAAAGGCTGCACGAGAGCCATCTCACGAGTAAGTACGCACAGGATCTGCGCATCACCGACGACAAGGCACTGGCGGGGGTCAAACAGACCGTCGGCAGTGCGCGTGTCGAGATCGAGGCCCTGCTGTCAATGGGCCTCCCGAATACCCCAATGTCGGGGGCACATATCCGCGTTACCTCCGGCAATTTCGTGACTGCCCGGCCACTGGGTGTACGGGATGGTGTCGATTTCTGCCACACCGGCGAGGTCCGGCGTATCGACGGGACAGCGATACGCCAGGCACTCGACGATGGCCAGATCGTGCTGCTTTCACCCCTGGGGTACTCACCGACCGGCGAGGTCTTCAACCTCAGGGCCGAGGACGTTGCCACCCAGGCGGCCACTGAACTGCGCGCTGACAAGCTGATCCTCTTGCTCGATGAACCAGGCCTCAAGGACTCAAGGCGCCGCCCGATTCGCCAGTTAACGCTGCCGGATGCAGAGCGCATGCTGGTCACCCGGCGCACCTTGCCTGCCGCCATGCAGCATCACCTGGCGAGCGCCATCGAAGCGGCCCGTCATGGAGTCCGCCGCGTGCATCTGGTCAGTATGGACTCCGAAGGCGCCCTCCTGCAGGAACTCTTCACCCGCGATGGCATTGGCACCCTGATCACTGCCGAGACCTACGAAGGCCTGCGGCGGGCGAGTATCGACGATGCAGGGGGGATTCTCGAGTTGATCCAGCCACTGGAGGCGGAGGGAATACTCGTGCGCCGGTCCCGCGAATTGCTCGAAATGGAAATCAGTCACTTTTCGGTTATCGAACGTGATGGTATGGTGATAGCCTGTGCTGCCATGTACCCCTTCCCCACGGAAGGATTTGGCGAGATTGCCTGTCTGGCCGTGCACCCAGACTACCGCAACCACGGGCGAGGTGATGCGCTGTTGCAGAGTCTCGAAAACCAGGCGAGGCATGCGGGCATTGGAACATTGTTTGTCCTGACGACACACACAGCGCACTGGTTTCGTGAACGGGGTTTTCAGCCGGCACAGGTCAGCGACCTACCTCTCAAGCGGCGCCAGCTGTATAACTATCAGCGCAATTCCAAAGTTTTCGCCAAAGGGCTCGATTAGGAGGTAGCAGACCGGCCCGCGGGAGAATGCACAAGGATGAAACTGCCCAATACAGATCGAACACTCGAGGTCCTGCAGATCACCGACACGCACCTCTATGCGTCACGCAGTGGGTGCCTGCTGGGTGTCAACACCGACCAGTCTCTGGATGCAGCGATTCACAGCGTACTCGCGGAGGATCGCTCGCCGGACCTGGTCCTCGCGACCGGCGACCTGGTACACGATGGCTCGGCAGATGGCTACCAGCGTATACGCGAGCAATTTCTCCGACTGGCAGCGCCCGTTTATTGCCTGCCGGGCAATCATGATGAAGGTACGGCGCTGCGCAACTATCTGCAGCATGAGTGCGTGGGCTGGCGCGAAAAGGCCTCCTGGGGCAACTGGGTGATCATATTTCTGGACTCGACAATCGCGGGCAGCGATGCGGGCCATCTGCTCGAATCCGAACTACAGCGCCTCGACAGCACATTGAACGGAGCGCCGAACTCTCATGCGCTGGTCTGCCTGCATCATCAGCCGTTACCGATCGGCAGCCGGTGGCTGGACAGCATGGCGGTGGACAATCCGGACAGTTTCTTTTCGGTCATTGACCGTCATGCGCAGGTTCGCGGCATTCTTTGGGGACATGTGCACCAACGCTACGAGAGCCAGCGACACAATGTGAAGCTGATTGCGACACCCTCGACCTGTATTCAGTTTGCACCCGGCAGTGATGAGTTTGCGGTTGATCCCATCGCACCCGGCTATCGTTGGCTTAGGCTGCATCCGGACGGCGAGATCGAAACCGAAGTGGTACGGCTGGAAGGAATTCCGCGCGGACTGGAGGTCGCGTCGGGAGGCTATTGATTGAGCATTCAGAAGCCAGGAGTCAGCATCCAGAATGTCCGGCTGAGCACGGCTGGGCGTAATGCACTCAACAGTCCCTATTCCCTATTCCCTATTCCCTATTCTGTATTCTGTATTCTGTCTTCTGTCTTCTGTCTTCTGTCTTCTCACTTGACGAGCTGATTGAGCTCGAAGATCGGCAGCAGGATGGCGAGCACGATGATGAGCACCATTCCCCCCATCACCACAATCATCAGCGGCTCGAACAGACCCAGAATGGTCGCGACGAGCGACTCAACCTCACGTTCCTGATTGGCCGCCGCACGATCCAGCATCTCTTCAAGCTTGCCGCTCGCCTCACCGCTGGCAATCAGGTGGACCGTCATCGGCGGGAAATAGCCACTCTTTTCCAGCGAACTCGCCAGGCTTGCCCCTTCCCTGACCTTCCGGGCCGCCTCCTCCACTGCGTCACGCATGGGCAGATTGGAGATCACAGATGCCGCGATGCGCAGCACCTCGAGCACCGGCACACCGCTGGCCATCAGAATACTGAAGGTGCGGGCAAAGCGTGCTGTGTTCAGACCGCGCACCAGCCGTGCCACGAGTGGCAGCGATAACAGGGTATGATGCACACGTCGCCGAAACGGCTCCTGCCGCATCAGGTAACCAAACCCGGCACCCAGCACTACCAGCAAGACCAGAAGCAGAAAGCCATAAGCGCGCAGGAAATCGCTCACCGCGATCAGGGCGCGGGTCAGCAAGGGCAGTTCCTGGCCGATGTTGGCGAAGACCTGCACCACCTGGGGGACTACATACACCAGCAGCAGGCTGACTACGCCGATGGCCATGATCGTCAGCATCGCCGGATAGAACAGCGCAAGCTGAATCTTCTGACGCAGCTGCTGGCGCGACTCGGTGTAATCGGCGAGCCGCTCGAGCACCATATCGAGGTGTCCGGCCTCCTCACCGGCAGACACCGTCGCCCGATAGAGTTCCGGAAAGACATGTGGAAACTCGGCCAGACCGGAGGCCAGCGTGTGCCCTTCCATGACCCGTGAGCGCACGGCAAGCATCATGCTCTTCAGCCGCGCCTTGTCGGTCTGCTGGGAGACCGCGCGCAAGGCTTCTTCGAGCGGCAGTCCGGCGCGCACCATGGTCGCCAGTTGCCGTGTCATCAGGGCAAGATCTGCGGCACCGACACCGCGTTTCAGTTGAAAAGTACGCCCCGCCCTGACTTCCCGTTCCGAAACCTCCTGCACCGACAGTGGGGTCCAATGCTTCTCGCGCAACTGCTGGCGCACCTGGCGCGCAGTGTCCCCCTCGAGAACTCCCTTGAGTTCACGACCGCGGGTATCCAGTGCAGTGTATTCGAAGGCGCCCATGCTGTGAGTTTTCGAGATCGGGTTTCTGCCAGTGCTTTTTCAAGCTGATGATAACGGATATTATGGCCACGGAGTCCACAGAAAAACAAAGAAAGAACGAACACCCGTTAGAATTATTTCCGTGTCCTTCCGTGAATTCCGTGGCCCTAAAAAACAGGGGCACTCAGCTGAACTTGTCAGCCTCCGTCAGTATCAGGTGGAAAGAGCACTCGCCAGACAGGGGACCACTGGCAAGAAACCCGAGTTGAAGTGATTCTCCTGCTAGCCCGTCACCGACGACCAGCTGCCGGTCGTCAAATCGTCAGTCTTCCCGAGTAACGCGGAACACTTCCTCAATCGTCGTCTTACCCTGGAGAATGATTCGGCGTCCGTCGTTTCGGATACTGGGCGACAGTGTCCGGGCATATTTTTCGAGTTCTATCTCGCCGGCGCCGTCGTGGATCATGGCGCCCATCTGTTCGTCCATCTCGATAAGCTCATAAATTCCGGTACGGCCCTGATAACCAAGCTGGTTGCATGTCCGGCAGCCAACTGCTCTATAGAGCGTCGGCGAACTTTCAGGCGGAAGGTCCAGCGCCTCGCAGTCCGCGGCATTTGCAGTGTAGGCCTGCTTGCATTCATCACAGAGCACGCGCACCAACCGCTGGGCGAGGACACCAATGAGACTCGATGACAACAGGAATGCCTCGACACCCATGTCACGCAGGCGGGTCACCGCACCGGCGGCGCTGTTGGTGTGCAGTGTCGACAACACAAGGTGTCCCGTGAGGCTGGCCTGCACGGCAATCTCCGCTGTTTCCAGGTCGCGGATCTCGCCGACCATGACCACGTCCGGATCTTGGCGCAAGATGGCGCGCAATCCGCGCGCAAAACTCATGTCCACCTTGGTGTTGACCTGCGTCTGACCGATGCCATCGAGGAAGTACTCGATCGGGTCTTCCACCGTCATGATGTTGCGGCTCTTGTCATTGAGCCGCGTCAGGACCGCGTACAGTGTCGTCGTCTTGCCAGATCCCGTCGGCCCGGTGACCAGAATAATCCCGTGCGGCTGATGAATCACCCGATCCATCCCCTTTTCCGTTTCTGCCGCCATACCCAGGTGTTCGAGATTTAGACGCCCCGCCTTTTTGTCGAGCAGGCGCAGGACGACACGCTCGCCATGCCCCGAGGGCAGCGTCGAGACACGCACGTCAACCGCGCGACCGGCAACCCGCAGCGAAATGCGTCCGTCCTGGGGCAGGCGCTTTTCAGCGATGTCGAGCTTTGCCATGACCTTGATGCGCGACACAATGAGTGGCGCCAGCACGCGCTGTGGCTGCAACACCTCGCGCAGCACACCATCGACGCGGAACCGCACCACCAGGCGGTTTTCAAAGGTCTCGATGTGGATATCCGAGGCATTCTCCTTGACAGCCTCGGTAAGCAGCGCATTGATCAAACGGATGATCGGCGCATCGTCCTCGCTCTCCAGCAGGTCCTCGGTCTCCGGCAACTGCTCGGCGATACTGAACAGGTCGGTGTCTTCGCCAAGGTCTCCCATCATCTGCATGGCTTCGCTGGAACCCTGCTCATAGGCAGCCACCAGCATGCCATCGAACAGGTGGTCTTCGACCCGCTCGAGCATAAACGGCTTACCCAGGAAACGCCTCACCTCAGCGAGTGTCTGCGGTGTAATGTCGCCGCGGTAACGCACCAGCGGCTGACCGTCACGTTCGCCATCGACAAGCACGCCCTGGCGCTTGGCAAAGGCGAAGCTTGGGCGGAACTTCTGCGGCGCCTCCGCTTCGGGCTCCAATGCGGCAGCGTCTATGACAGCGTCCTTCATCTGTCTAGTACGGCTCCGGAACCGGCGGGAAAGTTTTCGGAGATTTCGGAGCAGCTGCCGGGACGTCTTTTTCTTTCGGAACAACTGCCGGATTATCCGTGTCTTTCGGCACAGGCGGCAGCGCCTGCGGGGTCAGCCCGGGCGATTCAAGCAGTGTCGGAAAAGGCGGCAGGTCCGCGACTTCATGTTTGGGCATCAGATCCATACCCTTCTTCTTGCCTGCCTGCTGGCGTGCCCGAATGAAATTGTACTTGCCGGCGGCAATCTCGGTCTCCGTCGCCGCGTCGCGGATAATGGACGGCTGAATGAAGACCATGAGGTTCCGCTTGACCTTCGAGGTGCTCCGAGCCTTGAACAGATTGCCAAGGAAGGGCAGGTCGCCAAGAAAGGGCACCTTCTCGATGTTCTCCTGGGTCTGATCATCGATCAGACCACCGAGTACTACCATCTGGTGATCCTGTACCAGCACCGTGGTATTGATGTTCCGTACTACGGTGACGATATCCGATGCGCCCGGGACTTGTGTCGGGGAGACGTTCGAGACTTCCTGCTGGATTTCCAGCTGGATGGCGTCTCCTTCATTGATCTGGGGCTTGATCTTGAGGGTCAGACCGACGTCCTGACGCTCGATGGTCTGGAAAGGATTCACCGAACCCTGTGCGGCACCCGTATTCGTGAACTGCCCGGTCACAAAGGGGATGTTCTGCGCCACCACAATCTCGGCCTCCTGGTTGTCCAGGGTCACCAGGTTCGGTGTTGCCAGAATATTGTTGTTGGTGTCTCCAGCCACCGCTGTAATCAGGGCACCGAGGTTCAGGATCTCCGTCCCGAGAATGGTGCGCGTACCGTCGATAAGCCCGACGGTCAGACCCCTGCCAACATTGCTGAGCGGGTCGGTAGCGACCGCGCCGATGCTCGGAACCCCGGGGATGCTGAAGTTGGTACCGCCGATGGCACCCTTGTTGTCTGTATTCTGTGTCGACTGCCACTGAACACCAAGCGCCGCCTGGGCGCTGTTGGTTATCTCCGCAATCAGCGCCTCAACGTGCACCTGGGCACGGCGTATATCCAGTTGCCGGATCACGGTTTGCAGCGAGCGGAACACATCCGGCGGCGTGGTGATCACCAAGGCATTGGCGGCCTCGTCGGCCTGGATATTGATAGCCAGTCCCTTAGACTTTGCGGCGGCGGCCTGCCCGCCCTTCTGATCCTCCTCGATCCCCTGACTGACACCGGTGAGTACGTCGACCAGGTCCTGCGCCTTGGCGTACTTGAGATAGACGACATGGGTATTGCCACCGCGCTCCAGCGGTGTGTCGAGATGCGAGATAATGACCCGCAACCGCAGTCGGTCCGCGCGCCCGCCGCC
>WOR8_10004176_pt1 | contig 14101 bp, 6 predicted proteins | sample DeeMarSeWOR38_10_FD_19890 | JGI IMG/M metagenome (IMG submission 19890) | reverse complement strand
CTCCTGGGCCTATTTTTATATCTACCAGTAGATTAAATCCTGATTCTGTTGTTGTACCTATTCCTGGCCTAGAAACTCCAACTATCTCTAGAGCTTCATATGAAGGTGGTTCAATAATGACTAAAGGATCAACATATCCGGTTCCACCATTATCAATAGTGAAGGCTAATGTTCCTCCGGCCCCCACAGTTGCACTTATAACTGCACCGTCTCCACTTCCATTTAGATCAGTCACTCCAATCGATACTGGATCTCTATATCCAGATCCATATTTAATAGGTGATTCAAACCCTGTAATGACTCCTGAGCCATTGATAGTAGCCGTCACAGCAGCCCCAATCAGTGGAGCATACCCCAATCCACCAGTAGAGCCTAAAGACACGATCAGGCCGCCTCTAGGCAGTTGATTTTGATTTACATCATCTGATGAAATTATAATATCTCCATTTTCATCGGTGATTCCAGCAAAGGTAATGCTAGTCACTCCAGCAATTGTGTCTTCTTCAATAATGTAATTGTTATCTGAATTGTTAATGGTTGTTGGTGATTGGAATATACCATTGATTAGTACCAAACCGTTTCCACCACTATCTCCTAATCCTACAGTGTTTATTCCCTGAGTGGTTATAGTGAAAGTTTGACCTAAACCAGTGAAACTTGGGCTTATATCATCATAGATGACATTAGTTGAATAATTATTTCTTAAAAATACCCTTCCATTGAATTCTGCCCTTTCTCTAGGCAATCCAGTATCGGTTAATACTTCACCTAGAAGACCAGATCCTCTGGGTGGATTTGTAAAATGGATCTGATCCTTTACAATATTATATGATCCACGATATACTCTAACTCCTGTTGTGTCAATATGACTAGTTGCGGCAGATCCAACAACTCCCCTATCTACATCAACTAGAGCAAATGAACCATCATAGGTAATCGGTCCAGTATTAAAATTGCCGAATCCAACGTTATTAACCAATACATATTCATCTTCAATTTTTAGAAGATCCCCAGGATTTATGCTTGTTATTCCAGATAGAGCAAATACGGTGGTTGCAGCACCAATAGAACCCAAATTATTACTTAAAATGTAATTAATTGAGGTATAAGTTAATGGATATTGAATGATGTTATTAATTGATATAATAGATTTCTCATTCTTCTTTGCCATTTCTAACTCATGGGCGTTTCCTTCACCATAAGAAGTAAAAGTCACATATATTCCAGCAGAAGCATATTCTGGCCTGGTTGATAATCTAAATTGAGAATTATTAATCCTTATAGCATAAACTACCTCAGGTAACTTATCTGTTGTGACTCCAACATAATTTAAAGTTTCTCCAATACCAACAGCTTCTTCTCCTACTCCAATGAAAGTCGATCTAGGAGTGTAATATAATTCTTCTCCGGTATTAAAAAAGTGATTCGGTATATTGAATATTCCAGAAACAGGATCTAACACATCCAAATTAGAAGGATTAAATTTCTTCATAAAAATTGGAGTTTGTTGATAATTTAAAGTGAAGTTGGTTCGATCAACTGTGTTTAAATTATTTCCGAAGTAACTATTCAGTTTCAGACTATCCAATCCGGGAGAGAATTCTAAATCTGGAGCAATGTTTAATTGGTCGAATGTTGTATAGATGTTTTCATTAAAAGATCTCACTTCTGTCAGACCACTTACAGTAGGGTCTGGATAAAACTTAACAATTAGGTCACTTCCTGAGTATTCTCCCCCAAAAGTACCAATACCAGTAGTTGAACCTATAGATAAAAATGGATACTGAGTGACATGTATATTTGTATTATCATGAATAGTAAGTAGTTGGTGCAAAGCACTTTGGGCTCCGTTCTTTACTTCAACAATAGACTTAGATGAAGTAAATATGCTCTTATTTAGAGTTATTACATCAATTGGAGTAGTTCCAGTTGTCTGTGAGTAATTTGATTCATAGGTTGCTGATCTTTCATTTCCTGCAATTTGATTTGGAAGAATGAATCTATAGATCCCATCACCTATTGATGTTGTATTAAATCCTACTACTCTACTTTGAATCAATAATTGGTCAGATGTATCATTATTGTAATCTAAGACTACGTTTCCACTGTCAATATATGAAGTAAAAGTTCCGATGAAATTTGAACTATTTCCATTGATGTCATCAAAGTAAAATTCACTTAAGTAAGTATCTGAACCGTCATGACTTAAGTAAATTTCGACATAGTTCTGTTCTTGTGTATCATTGTTATACACACTAACATTCAAATATGAAGAATTATAAACAGAACTGTCTAGACTAAGTATAGTAGAGGTCGATCCAGATGAAACTATGTTGTTTGATGCAACGATATCAACAAATCCAACAGACTGTGTACTACTTCCTGCACTTAATGATGAATATCTTTGTTGTAAGATTTTGATTTCATAGTCATAGCTGTATGGATTTTCTGGATCTAATCTGAGACTTATATTATTATCATCGTCTATGTAACCGTATATATCTATGAACATTTCATCCCTCCCATCACTAGTGATAGAAGCTTTACTTAATGTGTAAACGTTATCTACATCATTAAGGACTATTAGATCAGATACTTGAAATTGGGTCCGATCACTACTGATAGCCTGAACCAAGAATCTGTTATAATACTTTGTAGAATCAATGGTCAAGGCATCTGTAAACAGATCTTTCTCGTCGTCTGCATTGGCAAATAAGTTACTAATATCATCAATCGATAATACTCTGTTAGTTCTAACTTCAAAGAAATCAGATAACTTTATTTGGTCTAATTGTATAAATTTTGATTGAGACATTAGTTTAAGTATTCTTTAGGATATATCGACATCCATAGCCAAATCTATATTATTTATTGTATCTACCCTTACCTCATTTACGATGCTGTTGATGAATGTAATGCTACCATCATCGGCACCTCCAGTTGTTATAATTGTTCCAGCTTGTCTGCTAACATCAATACTGGTAACAAATTGAGTATCAGAGAAGTTCTTTAATCCACTGGTATGCAGGAGACTATTTACTGGGGATACAATTTCATCCCAAGTCATAGGACTCTGGACAGTATAAGACAGATTTTGATAATAATCATTATCGGGTAGAACCTGAGTTGGATCACTGAGTCTTCCAAGATTATCTGCCCAGCCTAGTTTTTCGCTACTGTAAGCTTTAATTTCAAAGGTTCCATTGCTGGTTTGGACTTCATTTACTGTCGCAACATTAAATGATTCTTTTCCTTTGATGATTTCATTAGGTGAAAGAACATAAGTTCCATAAAGTCTTACTGAAGTATCGCCATTTTCCTTTACGATTAAGTCTCTTTCAACAAAACCGTTGCCTAGATCGCTCAATAACGGCTCACCTAAGAAGAAGTTACTAAAGTCTTGAACTGGTTCAAATACTGGATAATTGTCTGCACTAATTACGGTAGCAAAAGAATCCTGAATAGTCTTAGCTATTCCTGCATTTGTAGTTAAATTAGATAGAGAGAATTCAAATTTACCTGGGTTTGATCCTTCATAATAATTAGTGATAGTGAAGAATTGATAGTTATAATCAGCAGAGTTAAAGCCATCCCCTGTTGGATTGTCCTTTACAATTCCCTCGATGAATACTAAATCTCCAGTAGAGAATGGGTCAGTAGAAAATCCTATAATAGGAGTCTGTAAGAAACAAGTTACAATACCACTTGGAGAAGATTGTACCTGATAAATTGAGATCCCATTGGTATTATTGATTGCCTTAATAGAAACTGGAGTTGAAGATAGTCCTTTAGGTGGAACTACAATATCAACAGAGCCGATAGTTAAACCAGACAGATTGGCTGTAAGTACGCCATTATCGATAACTTGATTAGTCTCATTGTCGAATATTATCAGATCTGGGGCCACAATGTAATTGTTTCCTCCATTCGTGATGTTTACAGAAGTTAATGTATTAGAATTTTTAATATTAGCTATAACTGGAGTTGTAGCTGATGGTCTTAATGTTCTATCGGATGGGTAATCAAAACCATTCTTAACAATTCTAATTTGATTTGGTGTTCCTATATTGTTGGTTTTAGGGATAACATATGCCCCAACTCCATTATCACTTTGGATAGTTGAGAAACTAGGGATTGTTTTATATTCTGAACCAGTTGTAATAACGTTGATCTTATTGACTGGACCATTTGCGGTTCTAGATTTTGTAACATAAGTTAATACATCTGTATTTTCTGGGGTATAGTTCAACTCTTCTGGATTAGATTTCAACGAAATGTTGAATGTAGTTGAGCCAATACCATAAGTATTGTATGCTGTATAAGAATTTGAATACTTACTATTAACAAATAAAATTTCTGGATAGTTGATATTTGTCAGATAAGACTGAACAGGAGCCCCATTTTGAACTAATCCGTAATATAGTACATCTGGTAGATTCTCATCATATCTTAAGGTAATTGTGGATGTAGTTCCACTTCCAACAGTTCCACTTCTAATAACATTAAATGTGGTATTATTCTCAATAGAAACGAATTCATCAGTTAATTCATCATTGTAAAATAGCTTAACATCATAACCGGAAAGTGAAGAATCACTCACGCCAATGATTAGATCGTTATTCTTGATTATTTGTACTTTTGGTGATATTTGACTAATCGTTTGTCCTGTACCACCTATATCTGTAATTCCAACTACAGTCGGAACAGGTGACGTTGCATCAATATAGGTTTCACATAATTTTATATTATTTTCATCAACCTTAAATACAAAATACTCACTAGTAGTAAGGCCAACTGCAACACTATCTGAAGAGTCGTAGTAAATCTTATCTCCGGTCGATAGATTATGCTCCGGTAAGTTGATGGTATTTTTATTAGTATTGATTCCAGAATTGACGATAGAAATGCTATCTGTTAGTAAGAAATCTCGTGATTCAATGAATCTTAAATTAATAGTATTGGTTGTTCCTATTCCAGATTGAGCGTTTATTTGTAGTACTACTGGATCATTCTCAGATAAACCATGAGCGGATGCTGTGGTAATAGTGGTCTTATACAACTCTACGTCAACAAATTCTTGACCGTAATCAGATTCAAATGAATACAGATTATCATCTGTTCCTGAGCTTACGAAATATACACCCTTAGATGTGTCGGTTAAAGCTACATCTGTAACAATACCAATATAATCTTTAGACTGATTAATAATGTAGACGTATTCAGTCTCACCAGTACTTGGAATGTTAAAAATGGAAGAATCTGGTGTGTTTCTAACTTGCAGTGATGCTGAAAGACTTGGTTTTCTGAAAAGAACTCTTTGATTTGTCTTAAATGGGTGATTAGGAATGTAGATTCCTTGAGTTGGAATTACAGTCTGAATCAGTGCATTATCAATGTAATAAGAATATGCAACATCAAGACCAGATGTTGTACCAACTCCTACTGAATTAGTAGGATTGAAGAATACAATATCGTTAACTGATGAATTGAAGAAATCAATCTTTTTATCTACGGTAAAACTATTTGGTAGGAAATACACCTCAGAATTAGATGTATGAGCTACCCCAACATCAGATCTTAGAACTTGCAATGCATTTAGTTCTTTGTAGACATTTAGAACCGATAGAATCTCATTTCCAATCTTAATACTACTTCCAATAGATGTAGTTACTGGAATATTTTCTAAAACAATACTTGTAACTATACCCGTAGTTGCATAATTTTGTAATTCTTTATCTAGATATGCAACATTAGTCTGTATTCCTACTCTATATTCCCCGGTAATTTCGGCCAATGAAGTAGAAAGACCACTTAAAATGATTCGATCATTTTGCTGGAGGTCATGATATGGGTCGATTGTGACTCTAACCTTACCGTCAGTTTCCCAAGTTAATATTGCATCATCATATACTATCTTTTGAGTGGATACATCTATTATGTCTTTTCCTACTATTTCAGATACACGAGCCAGAGGATAAGTTCCAGTTGTAGTATTTCCTTCAAGGAGTATTCTATCTGCAACTTTATAGGAATCTCCTGGTGTTATAATATCAAACCCATTAAGTCCACCAGAAGTAATAGATTCAACTACTATTTTCTGCTTATCAATTTCATTAGATTCAATAATGAAATCATTTCCGGCAAATTCATCGGTTACCTTATAGGGTAAGGTATTACGAATCAAGTTAGAATTATTAAAATCATATAAGTGATTCAGTAATAAGTTGTCTTGCTGGTCAAAATTTGATCTGAAAGAATCTCCAATAAAGTATGGAAATTTTCCTACGAAATTATTTGAATCATAAATGTCCCGAGACACGGTAGAGAAGTATGCATAAACTCCATTTGGAAACTCTGGGGTTCTACAGAATCTACCATTATGCTCATCTAAGTCTCCACTTTCGGTGTATTGATAGTCTTCAATGAAGAAGCCATTATCAAACCCACTTGGGCGATTTTCCACACCAGCAACATTTTCCACATATCCTGGCGCCATTATTGCTATTGGAGAGTCTGGATCGTCAGGATCTGAATAACCATAAGCCCCGTAGATTGGATTTCCATCATATGCCCAACCTATAATTGGGGAATGTTGATTACCATCATCAGTATAACGGTTCATCAGTAGTTGATAGTAACCAATTACGACATACTGTAGGGTTTCTTCTAGAGATCTGACGAAAGCATCATTAGCTGGCTTTCTATAGAAGTTTCCAGGGGTTGAAGTTCTGAATTCTCCAAGCTTGTAAGAGTTATTAATAGTTAATCCTCTTACGTTAGTCTGGAACACCGCATTTTGACCAGCAGAAGTCACAAATATCTTAGTATTTGAGTCATAGCCACTTCCTGGGTTTATAACTTCAACATCAGTTATTTTATAATTGGATCCGATTATAGGTCTAAGAATAGCTCCAGAACCAGTTCCCGTAATGGTTAAGTCAGGATATGAGTAATAATTGACTCCACCATATTGAACTTGAACATCAACAATCTGTCCACCAGAAACAATAGGCTTCAATTGAGCACTATTTCCGGTTTTTACAGTAATTGATGGAGATGCTTTAGTGTTTAGGGAAGTGGATCCGTAATCAGAACCCTTTTCATAAACGTAAACGTCAGTTATACTACCTCTTACGATAGTAGTCGTATCTACTTGACCAAAAGTGATGGTAGTGCCAATTCCTGATATGGAGTAAGTAATATCTAATGATATTTCTGGGTACTTGATGATTTGGTAGCCTGATCCGGTATCACTGAATCTAGCAAATTTTCTTCTTTCAAATGCTAAAGGATCAGAACTCACATCAGATAATCTGAAGACATCATCGCTTATCTTTAGAATCTTGTATGAACTTGTAGAAGATAACCCAGTAATTCCAGTTGTCTGATAGGTGTATTCTACAGTCTCACCATCATTAAATCCATGATTTACATAATTGAAGGTATATTTTTCAGTAGAAATCCCGGTAGGATTGATTCTTAAGTATCTATTAGTATATCCACTACCACCATCAATAACTAAAATTGAACTTAATGAGTTCACTTTTTCTGTTTTGAAGATATGAGTTCCTATATTATTGATCGTAGTGATTCCTACAGTATTGATACCGGAGATATAATCTCCAAACGTAGGGAATAGTTGAATAGTTGAATCATTAATGATTTTAGAGTAATATGACGCCTCATCAATCAAATATTGTCCAGTATTTACGTTAGAATCTTGATAAGAACCGATTCCGATTGGAGAATTTCCGTTCTTATTATAGAAAATCTGTTGACCATCAACTAAACCATGTGTAGAATTGAAGGTTATGGTTTCGGCGTTGATGTCAATACCTCCACCATCAGCAATTATTCTAGCATCAAAAGTCAATTCTCTCTCAATTGGAAGAATAATAGGCTCAAGTTGGACACCTGACCCATTTCCTCCAGATATTGTAGCTGTAACAGAGCTTCCAATGTCGAATTCTTGTGGTTTTACTATGATAGATTGGATAGAACCAGTTACGATTGGCTGTAATTTGGCTGATCCTGTTGAAAATTCTAGTAATGGTGGGTTGATTACATCATAATTGACTCCAGTATTGAGTACTTGGACATTATCAATCGGTCCATAGTAGATTTTATCCTTTGTTTTGTAACTATACAGCTCTACACCGTTCTTTAAAAGTCCAATTGCACCATAACGGGTCTTTGTTTCTGGATTTTTGTCTAATTCTGGACTTAAATCGAACTTTCTAAGCACTTTTTGTGCTGAAACCTCCTTATTACGCTGGTCATAGGCAGTAAAGCTATGATCACCTTCAGGAATCTGACCCAAAAAGTCACCAAATTCAACAAATTGGGAACCTTCGATGTTTATTCTGGAAACATATAGACGAATATCTGTTTTATTGGCTAAAACTTCGACATAATATGTTCCTTCTTCAAGAAAATCTATAGGAGAATCAGAAAAACTGTAATAAACTCGATCTCCAGTCAAAAATGATACAGTTTCATTGAATCTCAATACAGAATACTTTTGTGTATTTGAATTATAAGAGGATGAAAGAATGACTGTTGGAGAATATGTGTAGATATTAGTAGTTAATGGGTATGATGGTAAAGAATTAGACGCAACATAGACGTATTCTTCTTTATCTTGATACACATTTAGTACATCAGACAACACTTTGTCATTTCCGTACTTAATAGGAGCATCTGGATTTGAACTAGATGCTTTATTTTGTAGTCTTCTTATATCATAATCTTCTGTAGATAGTAGAGATCCGAGTGGGGTATTAACTGTAATGGTTTTGCCAATGATACTATCAACCCGTACCCTCTCTAAACCAAGAACTACTAATTCAGTTCCTCTTTCTAGAAACTCTATGTAGTCTGTTACTTTTAAGTTTGACTCATCGATATCACTAAAAACATTAAACTGAGATCCAGTTAACGAATCAATATCAATCTGGAATCTACAACTAGTGTTGTATATCCAGGTATTTGCAACAATTTCTTTTCTAGTTTGAGGGGTTTCTTGATTCTCAATGATTCTTCCTAGATTTTTAACAAAGACTTCATCACCTTCTTTGTAAATAAAATGGTCAGAAAGATCTGTTCTCTGGTCTTCAAACTCGATTCCAGATAAAACACCAGTGATTCTTAATTCTACCTTCTTAGATTCATCACCATTCTCGTATCCATAATAAGTTTCAGAGGTTACAATGTTATTTGTCTTCTTAATCAGTAGATCACTTCCCTCAACATAGCAATTTAAGAACTGATTAATGGTCTTATCACTGTAATATACCTTAATTTGATCATAGAAGAAGGATCCAGACTCAGGGAATCCCACAGTTGAGTCTACAGTTACAACCTCATAGGTTGAATTGGTTACTAAAGTATTTTCTACTGCCTTACTGCTAGGTGTAATGTCAAAATTTCCAGTAATAGATGATGCTGATTCATCATACCCAACAAAAAGATACAATTTGTAATATTTGTTACCATTTCTTACAATAGATTGAATATCAGAAATGGAGGCTCTAATATCATCATCACCTGTTCTATAGATGATTTGTCCCTTCAAATTAACTGGATTGCCGCTTATTACTTGAGCAATCGATACTTCTCTACGAATATACTTGGAAGAAGAGGTTTTGAATAGAAATTGCTCTAAATCAATAACTTTAGGTTCTACTCCAAAAAGGACATTGAATAGAATTCTAAAGGATTCTTCAGTTCCTTTACACTCATACAATGAACGAGCTTCTTTAATGAAGTTTCCAACGTTTAGTTCATTCACAAAATCATAGTTCTCTAGTCCTGGGACCAGTGAATATTTGACTTTTTTGTAAAATTCTTGTAAAAATAGAACACTTAAGTTCTTTACTATTGATCCTGAGGTATGAGATGCCGCATCTGTAGCGGAAAACACCATTTCACTTTGGTTGATATCATCATAAAGTGAACTAATTCCACTAAATCCGCGAACACATTCTAAAAATTGTGTTTCTGTTTTAGCTTTATATGTGATTATTTCGTCATCAATTTGGAATAGACCGTAAGTATTGGGAAATCCCTTGGTGCTTTCAACTGTAATTTCAGAAATAGTTGAAGAAATATCTGCTGTTAGGGTTGTATTACCTACAACAACTTCTGGAAGAAGGCTATCTAGTCTTAAATATTGATCTAGATTATCAATTAGATCAGTCGGACCACCTTGAAATTCATGAGATTTGTAATATTGCTTTAAGAAATCAATATATTTTGCATATGATGCGTTATTTTGGGTTGTAATAGGTGTCTCTAAACCTATTAGGGTGGCATATTGCTCATATTCAAGGGTTCCACTTGTCTTCCCTGATAGAGAATCTCTTACTGTAAATGTATTTGCGTCAATTACACTCTCTACACTATAAAAACCAGTGTATGCTGAACCTGTTAGGTAGGTTATCTTAATACGAGTTGTTTCTACTAACTCATGATTAGTCGCATTAATAGTGACCAAATTCCCAAGTCTAGTGTATGTACCAGTCCCCGATTTGGATACTTGACTTTCTTCTACTGCAATTATGTCGTCACGAATGAATTGTGGAAGTTGACTTTCTACAATTTGATTTACTTTAACTCTGTTATTCAACTCCCATGACATTTGTTATAGCCTCTTGTAATTTCCATTTGAGTAACTTGATCTGTATGAATCTCTGTTAAATACGACTCCTGAGATATCATCTCCAGATGTTATTACGTCTCTTATCATATTTATTTTACTTTTTGAAATGTCAAAAAGCAGATATAGATCTTTTACTCCAAGTACATCGTTAGATTCAGGGTAAGCTTGAATTTCAATTCTATTATTATCCTTATCTGTGCTTACGAAGTAAATTGTATTTATGAGAATTTCTCCTTTCTCATAATTAATAGTTCCAGCCGAAGGAATTACTACGGTTGGAGATTCCCCTACTACTTCAGAATCACGAACAACTGATAGAATACCAGTTTTTAAATCTTTATTTGGAACATCAGTAAAGTAACAAGTATCAGTTTCAGAGACATTCCCACCAGCTTGCTCAATCCTTACAGTAAAACCTGTAGATTTGATATTATATCCACTAGATTTTACATGGAATCTATTACCAAAACAAAGTTCATATTGAGAAAATTGATTAGTAAGGGCAGATAAATCTCTGCGTATAATGACTCTAGTGATGTTTGATGTAATGGCTCTATCAGTATTATCAATTACACTTTGAACCTTGCTATACTTAAATCTCCCACCAAACTTATTAATTTCATTTGAATTCTTGTAACGAATAAGACTGTTGGTTACTGCTGTCTTAAGAGATGCAACATTTGCTGTTGCATTATTATCATAATATATTGATGCATCAATTTCAACATACAGAAGCTTAAGATCTAGAATCTCCACATTGATCCCAGACATCTTGTATTGTTTTAATTTTAACAAAATATCTTCTTTATCGAATTCTGATACAGAAAGACCATTTTTGGGTTTGATTGTAACAAACACATTACCAAACTGAGGTGGGTCTAATTCTTCGCCCCCTATAACAGATATAGATTCTGTATTTGGGTAGATCTGATTGGCAATGATTGTCTCATAATCATGGTTAGTTACCGCACGATATTGAGAGGAATATAAACGAGGTGCAAAATATTTAATTGAATTAACGTCTTCAATCTCTGATCCATTATTAGCAGAGACATTTGTAGTTACAGTAATTCTTGAAGTAGGACGAATGAAGTTTCCTGTAGTATCTCTTAATGTACCTTGATAGAAGAAATTAGTAACCCCATTACCATTTTCACCATCTGTAATGATATATGATGCTGTAATAATGCTGTTATTTTCTAATTTCTTACCAAATATACCATCTCCAAATAAAAGCTCATATCTTTCATCTGGAACTTCTTGAAGTAAATATACTTCTGATGTACTATCTATATTAATTATGTTCTCTACTAAATTATATTTTTTACCTAAACCAGTGTCACTGGTTCCTTTAATATAAACAGTTAAGGTAGAAGTATCAATCCCTTCATTATCTAAGATGAAACGTTGATCTATACTTCCATTTACTGTAAATTCTTGAGTTATATACGTTCCCTGGTAGACTTCTAGGTTATTAAATTCTGCAACACCATCTATAACAGAAGCGGTCACAACTGATGGAATTGAGAAGGTGACATTACCAGGAGAAGCGCAGACCAGACCTGCGCTCAGGGTCAGCGTAGGAGACGCTGTATCGGTCTGGACGGCAAAGGACACCCTAGCCCTGCTGGCGGTCCTGGAACGAGGCACATAGCCGATTGTACGGGCCAATGAGACGACGTTATCCCTAACGGTTGCTGAATCGAGAAACGACTCATTGACGATCATGTTTGCGTTAAACGCTGAGATATAGGTATTATATGCTAATGTTTCGATTAATACAGAAAAGTTTGAGCCTTCAAAATCAAAATCAGTAAAATTACTGTTTGCACGAAGATAGTCTCTAATAGACTGTTTAATTTGATCGAAATCTAAATTTGAATAATTGATGAAAGGCATATTATCTGGTTGCCTCTAATATGAAAGAGAAACTAACTGGTGGGACATCAATACCTTTAATATCAAATATTACTGTAACCTCAAATGAATTCTCATCAATTGATGGTTCAACAGATACTCTTGTATTTTCAACTCTAGGTTCATATCTAAGAATTGTAGTCGCTATCTGTGTTTCTATAATAGAAGCGGTTCCAACGTCCACGAACTCAAATAATGAGTCACGAACATCAGAACCGAAATCAGGATTAAAGAAACGCTCAGTAGGTATGGTTTCTACTAAATTACGAATTGAACGCACAATAGAACGTTCATTGACCAGGGCAGGAAGATCCTGGGTAGCAGGATGTGGGACAAAAAATAAACTAATGTCTTTAAATGATTGGGATATTCTTACTGCCACTAAATTAAAGGTATTTTTTTATTATTTAGCAGGGTTCCATACCATACTCCCAATCATCATAATCATTATCGTTGCGAATTTTTTGATGCAACTGATTTTGTTTATTTAGTTTGTGTTTTTTGGGTCTGACATAATCGGTAACAAGTCTTGTGGTTCCCCACATTTCTCGCATGTACGATGTGTCCCTATCGGAAATCATAAATCTCTTAGGTATAAGTTAAAGAGAAACTTTTTAGGTGGTTTCCAATCACCTATAAGTATTTATCAGCGACCTTGACCTCGATAACGCTTTTTAGCGACATTCCTAGAAGTCTTGGACAGCTTAGTGTTCTTACTACGACCCTGACGAGTGATTTTTTCCTTGCCGGGCTTGTAAATAACGTTTTTTCCAAAAGCCATAATCAGTTCTCCATTAAAAGTGTTGGGCTTGCCAAGTTGTACACAGGTATCTTATAGTGTAAAGCGATCCGAAGTGCCTGTCCTGTGCCACCTGTAATACCGGCACCCTTCGTCCAGCAAATGACAAAATCGACAGGACTGTTCAGATCAGGTCCAAGGATCTGCATTGCATTTCTGGAATGAAGATGAAAGGCAAACTCAGAAAGTTTATCAGCAGTAGGATGAAACTGCCATGTGCATTCCATTGCTTCGGTGGCATTATACTTCTGATAGTTTAGATATAATTCACCATCATGTCTTTTGCCATTGAAATAATTACTAGGAAGAAATATCTGCTTGTTATCACCAGCCCCCGCCTCAAATGCAGAATCCGCTCCATCAGCACCTCCGCTACGCAGAGTGTATTTGCTGGAAAGGATTTTCGCAATTTTCGTCATAAGACGGCGTTTTTTCTTAGGAGTCTCTCTAGATCCTATACCTGCATAATACATCACCATAAGATCTTATCGAAAGACATCGAAAATTGTTTGGTGATCAATTTATCTTTATAAATCCTGAGAAATATTCTATATTCCTCATCCAAATAATCGGACACAGGACAAGTGAATGGGTTAACAGACAGCTCTTTGGAAGAAGTCATATCTGGAAGGTAATAACAAGACCCCTTACCTTCCCTCGGAAGGCACAAATGGAATGCGGAATATTTTTGGATATCATAATCGTTAAAGCTATTCTTATTTTTT
>WOR8_10004175_pt1 | contig 14106 bp, 8 predicted proteins | sample DeeMarSeWOR38_10_FD_19890 | JGI IMG/M metagenome (IMG submission 19890) | reverse complement strand
TGCACATCTTTAGGCCGCGGTCAACCGGTGAGGGTCTGGGCCGGGCCTGGTATCCGCCCTGGAATGCCGGTTCATCTTCCTACATGACCACCATGGCGGGTGCGGAGATGAGCTCCCAGGAAGTGGTTTTTATCCCGGCCAGGTTCAAGGACGGCTATGGCCCGGTTGGCGCCTGGTTCCTACTGTTCAAGGCCACAGCCACCGCAGCCGATGGCTTCAACTACATGGGTGAAGGGTTGGCTGAAGGGGGCGAGCTGCACAACTGGCCTCCCTATGGCAAGGTGAAACCGATTCCCACCTGCCTCCGGAACCATCTGATGATGATCGAGAGCTACCGGAAGGGTAATTTCCCCATTCTGATTCATACGGATAAGGCCATCGCCAAGATCGCCGCGGAATCTCCCGATGAGAAAACCAAAAAGAGAAGACTGAAGGAGCTCGAGGCCGAGGCCTGGGAAGATTTTCTGGATATGACCATCAGCCAGGCCATTCTCTGGGCCGCAAAGGACGTGTTCCCGGAGGAATCAGCTTCCGAGATTATGCCCTCTGAGCCCTACTTCATCGGTTCCCACTCCGGGGCCTCCGGGGCCTGGGTAAGCGGTCCCGAAGATCTTCAGACCGCCGAATCCAAGGGTGAGTACTTCTGGGGCTACAACCGTATGACCACGATCAACGGGCTGTTCTCGGCCGGTGACGGGGTTGGCAATTCCAGCCACAAGTTCTCCTCCGGTTCCTTTACCGAAGGGCGGATCGCGGCCAAGGCAGCGGTGAAATACATTGTGGAGAACCCGACCTTGGGCGAGATCGATGACGCAGAGGTGAACCGGTTGAAAGAGAAAATCGTTCAACCGCTCAAGGTCTATGAGGAGCACAAAGGCTATACCACCCTGGGCACGGTCACCAAGAAGTATGATCTGCCGGTGGAAGAGGTCAATCCCAACTACATCACCCCCAAGATGGCCATCTTCCGCCTCAACAAGATCATGGATGAGTACGTGGCCGGCTGGGGATCCCAGTACAACTGCAGCGCCACCACACTGAACATCGCTCTGGATCTGCTGAAGATGCTCAAAGAGGATCTTCCCATGCTGGCGGCTCGAAACCTGCACGAACTCATGAGGTGCTGGGAAAACGTGCACCGGACCCTGCTGGCCGAGGCCCACACCCGGCACAAGCTGTACCGCGAGGAGACCCGGTGGCCTGGATACTACTACCGGGTAGATTTCCCCAAGATGAATGAAGAAAAGTGGGGCACGGTGTTCGTCAATTCGGTCTACGATGCCGAAAAGGATGAGTTCACCATGCTCACCAGGCCAATAATCCACCTGGTGGACATCAAAGAGGTCGTCGGTATGTAGACCCGCAACTGTGTGTGTTACCTCCAGGCGCCTTTCACGGCGCCTGGAGATTTTTTGCGATAGGGAGGAATGGCACATGGCAGAGGCACAGAGACCCGAGAGAGAGGGGAGCATCCTGGTGGTGGGAGGAGGGATTAGCGGGCTGACCGCCACCCTTGAAGCTGCTGAAGTGGGCTACGAGGTGTTTCTTGTGGAGAAGAATCCCTACCTGGGCGGCAGGGTTGCTCAACTGAAACATTACTTTCCCAAGCTATGTCCCCCCACATGCGGGCTGGAGATCAATTTCCGCAGGATCAAGGACAATCCCCGGATCAAATTTTTCACCCTGGCAGAGGTGGAAAGCGTTTCCGGGGGGCCGGGAAATTATGACGTAACCATCAAGCTGAGCCCCCGGTACGTGAACGAGAAGTGCACCTGCTGCGGCGATTGCGCCCAAGCGTGCACTCAAGAGATTCCCAATGAGTTCAATTTCGACATGGACACCCGAAAAGGGGCCTACCTACCCTATGAAATGGCCCTGCCTATGCGGTATGTCATTTCTCCCGAAATAATCGGCACCGAAGACGCCCAGCGTTGTCTGGAGGCGTGTAAATACGATGCCGTTGACCTGGACATGCAGCCCCAGATCATCAATCTCAAAGTGGGGTCCATCATCTGGGCAACGGGATGGAAGCCCTACGATGCGGCCAAAATTGACAACCTTGGGTTCGAATATGACAACGTCATCACCAATATGATGATGGAGCGGTTGGCCTCCCCCAACGGTCCCACCCAGGGGACAATCATCCGCCCCTCGGACAGCGGTGAAATATCTCGCATTGGTTTTGTGCAATGTGCCGGCTCGAGAGACGAAAATTATCTGCCCTATTGTTCCTATATTTGTTGCATGGCTTCCTTGAAACAGGCACTTTACGTCAGGGAGCAATATCCTGAGGCCAAGGTGTATGTGTTCTACATTGATATCCGGGCGCCTGGACAGCGCTACGAGAAGTTCTATAGAAATATCAAAGCGGATGAGAACATTTTTCTTATCAAGGGCAAAGTGGCCGAAGTTCGGGAAGATCCTGCCACCAAGAATATTACGGTGGTGGCAGAAAATGCTCTCACCGGCGAAAAAATTCAGCAAGAGGTTGACATGGCTGTTCTGGCCACCGGCATGGTGCCCAATACCGCAGATACCAAACTACCCGGTGAGGTCAAATGCGACCCCGACGGTTTTGTGATTTCGGATCTCGACCAGGGTGGAATGTTTGCCACCGGTTGTGCGGCCAAGCCTCTGGATGTGGTTTCGTCCAATCAGCATGCCACCGGTATGGCGCTCAAGGCCATTCAGACAATCGTGAGTGGGTAGGAGGTAACCAATGGAAAAGAAGTTAGGGGTATATATCTGCCAAGGTTGTGGGCTCCAAGAGGCTCTGAAGACGGATGGCCTTGAAGGCATAGCGGCCGAAAAGAACATAGAGCCTTGCAGGGTACATCCTATCTTGTGCTCACCCGAAGGTGTTGATCTGATCAAGAATGACATCGACAACGAGGGGGTGAACACTGTTGTCATTGCCGCCTGCTCACGGCGCGTGCTCTACGACGTATTCAATTTCGGCCCTGGCCTTGTGGTGGAACGGGTCAATTTGCGCGAAGGCGTGGTCTGGAGCCACAAACCTATCCAGGAAGGTGAGGAGGCGCCTCCGGATGTGGAAGATCCTTACGAACTCATCCAGGAAATGGCCGAAGACTATCTGCGCATGGGCATAGCCAAGGCCCAAAGGACCGTACCCGCGGAGCCCTATGAGGCTGAAATCAACAGGAAGATTCTGGTGATGGGAGGTGGAGTGTCGGGGCTGAGCGCCGCTTTGGAAGCGTCCAAGGCCGGCTACGAGGTTACGGTGGTGGAAAAGAACAAAGAAGTCGGGGGATACGCGGCCCAGTTGCGCAAGCAGACCCCGTGGGCAGCACCCTACGAGGCGTTGCAGGAGCCCATCATAGATAAGATCATAAGGGAGGTGGAGGCCCACCCCAAGATCGACATTCGCACCAGCACCGAGGTGGCAAGAATAGCGGGTGCACCCGGAATGTTCGACCTCACCTTCAAAGATCCCGGTACCAAGAGCAAGTGGGATGTACCCAGGCAGCTGACCGTGGAGGAGCGGGAGGAATTGGAAAAGGCTGGTGAGGAGGCACCTGAAGCCGGAGCGCTTAAACTAGAGGATGCCACCCCGGATAATCCGGCCAGCATTCTGGTGGAGAACCCGGATGCCGAGCGTTTTGGGGCCGTTGTCCTGGCAACCGGTTGGAAACCCTATAAACCGGCTCAAGGCGAATTCGAGCACCTGGGATACGGCGCCTCACCCAACGTTGTCACCAATGTGGCCTTTGAGGAGATGGCGGCAGCTGGTAAGATTAGCCGACCCTCGGACGGACAACCGGTACAGAGCGTGGCCTTTATTCAATCTCCCGGTCAGGGCAGCGATGAGGACTTTCCATTCGCCGCCGGCGTGACCAGCATGGTGGCCTTGAAACAGGCCAAGTATGTCCGTGATGACAACCCCAAGGCCAAGGCTTACATTTTTTATCAGCACATGCGCACCCTCGGTCAGAATGAGTACTTCTACAAGAGCATCCAGGACGACGACGGGATTTTTCTCACCAAAGGAGACGTGGTGAGTGTCGCCGGGAATGGTGACGGCGCCCTAGTGCTGGAGGCCGACGACACTCTTCTCGGGCAGCGGATCAAGGTGAATGTGGACTTGGTGGTTCTGGCAACCGGTATGGTCCCCACCACCCGGGACGAACCCATTATGAACCTCGCCTACCGTCAGGGGCGCGGTTTCAGAGATCTGGATCTCTTTGACGGCTATGCGGACTCCAATTTTATCTGCTTTCCCTATGAAACGCGCAGAACGGGTATCTATGCGGTCGGGACCATTCGGAGATCCATGAGCATCCCCGAATGCATTGAGGACGCAGCCGGGGCTGCGCTCAAGGCGATTCAGTGCATTGAGTCGGCCAACCGTGGTCAGGCAGTTCATCCCAGATCAGGGGATATGACCTATCCTGATTTCTATTTCGAGAGGTGTACCCAGTGCAAGCGCTGCACCGAGGAATGTCCCTTCGGAGCCCTGGACGATGATGTGAAGGGAACCCCCCTTACTAACCCGACCCGTTGTCGAAGGTGCGGTATTTGTCTGGGAGCCTGCCCGGAACGGATCATCAGCTTTGTCGACTACAGCATCGATAACATTGCATCCATGATCAAGGCCATCCAGGTTCCGGAAGAGGACGAAGAAAAACCCAGGGTTGTTATCCTGGCCTGTGAGAATGACGCCTACCCGGCCCTGGATATTTGCGGCCTGAATGGTTTGACCTACTCACCCTATGTGCGGATCATTCCGGTACGGTGCCTCGGGTCGGTGAATGTGGTCTGGATCAAGGACTCCCTTTCCAAGGGACTCGACGGCATCCTCATGATCGGATGCAAATACGGCGATGATTACCAGTGTCACATGATCAAAGGGAGTGAATTGGCCGACATTCGTATGGACAAGATCGGCGAGGCCTTGAAAAGCCTAGCCCTGGAAAAGGAGCGGGTACAACAGGTGGAGATTGCCATCGACGAGTACGACAAGCTCCCGGGGATCATAGGTGAGTTCATGGAAACCATCGAAGAGGTGGGACCCAACCCATTCAAGGGCTTCTAGGAGGTGACAGCGATGACAGAAGAGTCTACGGTGCAAGAAGAGAGTCAGGCTGCGGTTGAGAATGAGGCACCGGTAGAGAGCACACCCGCGATCCTGGTGGAGCCCGATCTGGATTTCGTTCGGGAACTCAAGGCGGCGGGGGGAGACACACTGAAAAAGTGCTTTCAGTGTGCCACCTGCTCGGTGGTTTGCGAGCTTGCTCCTGAGCAAAAACCGTATCCACGGAAAGAGATGATCTATGCACAGTGGGGCCTAAAGGACAGGCTGGTCAATAGTGTTGATGTCTGGCTTTGCCACTACTGCAATGACTGTTCCGCCCACTGCCCGAGAGGGGCGCGGCCCGGTGACACCTTGCGGGCGATTCGAGCAATGAGCTTCAGGCATTTTGCCTTTCCCAACTTCATGGGGAAAGTAGTAGGCCAGGCGAAGTATTGGCCAATTATGGTGGCCATCCCGGTAGTGGTCCTCTTGTTGGGACTTCTTGTCACCGGGCATTTTCACATCCCTGAAGGGGCGGTTGAATTGAGGGAGTTCTTTCCCCTCTACCTGGTGGATGTAATCTTCATCACCTTCACTGCCTTGGCCATAGTCTCTCTGGGGTTCGGAGTGTGGAACTTCCTCCAAGGGATCCACGCCAATTCTATCAGTGAGGGTTATGCAGAGGACAAGCCTTTGGTCATGGGAGACTACGTAAAGAGCCTGATTTCGATGATTCCCACCATTCTCTTGCACAACAAGTTCAAGCTGTGCATTACCAACAGGGATCGCTATCAGTCACACCTTCTAGTTTTCCTAGGCTTCATTGGTCTCTTCATCGTGACCAACATAGGCTTTCTCGCCCTCTATATTGTTCGGGTTGACTTTTTGGCGCCGCCTTACAGTTTTATCAACCCGGTGAAATTGCTCGCCTTGGCCTCGGGAGTGGCTCTGCTCATAGGGATCGCTCTGGTGATCTCTAACCGTTACAAGGAAAAGGCTGCTGAGAGCACCACAACCTACCTAGATTGGTGCCTCATTCTTGCTATTCTGGGCATTGTGGTCACCGGCTTTTTGACCTGGATTTCGCGAGTGGCTGACGCTGGCTGGTTTGCTTACGTTATCTATTTCCTTCACCTGGTGTGTGTTTTCTACATTATCGCCTATCTGCCCTATAGCAAGCTGGCCCACCTGGTTTACCGGACGGTGGCCATGGGCTATGCGGCATACATCAATCGTCCCTTCGGACTACAGGCAGTGGCTGCTGGTGCGGTGGCAGCTCCAGCCCCTGAGGTTGCTCTTACCGTAGAAAAGCCGGGAGCTGAAGAGGCCGCAGAAGAGGTGGAAGCTTCTGCGGAAGCTCCGGCGGAAGCTGAAGAAGAGCAGCCGGCTGAAGAAGAGGAGAAGAAGGAGTAATCTCGTCAGCTATACCGTAAAAACTACCCGGCCCATTGGGCCGGGTTTTTTTTGGTTCATCCGGGATTTGCTTGGATAGCCTAATAAATGGCCCTAGATCGGCCATGGAGAACTCCTCGACAAAGGTGCATGATTCGCCTCATATTGGACTGCCGGTTCGAGGTCTCGCAACGCGGCTGCGCCGACGCAGACGGTGGGCTTTCCAGACTGCCACGGCAAGACACCGGTGGCTCAGATGCACTTTACCTCGGAGCTCGCCCTGTCCCAGGGCAGCCATGGTATCAGGGGACTAGAAGGGACCCGGCCAAGCAAATCCCGGGATGAACTTCTTCTCCAGGATTTGCAAAAGGCCGGCGAGGTGCCTGTAGTAGGAGTGATGTGTGATGTGAGATTGCGGATTTCGGATTTACCTTGATGCTTCCTACTTCTTGCTCCATGCAAAATGACAGCGCAGCGGAACTCGGCACTGCGAGGAGGAATTACTGCAATACAGAGAATCAATCTTTTGTCTTCCCCCACGTTGACCTTCTGCTTTCTATCGATAAATCTTGCCGTTTGCTATTTAAACACTCGTACTCTATAGTGTAAAAAAAGAGTGCCTAGAAGCAACCAGGAGACAAGATTATGGCGAAACTCTTTTCCAGGGGAGATTTTTCCATTCGAAAGAAGGTGATCCTGGGCTTTGCCCTATCCATTATTGCCTTTGTGGGTGTGGGCATCATTGCCTATCGCAACCTCTTAACCGTTGAGCGCAAAATTGGATTTGTGGTGAGAGGCCACGAACTCCACGATACCCTCTTGGAAGCCAGGCGTTATGAAAAGAATTTCCTTTTGTACGGAGGAAGAGACAACGTTGAGGAAGCCCTTACGTTCCTGGAAAGAGGAAAGAAGGTCTATCTGCGGTTGCACCCCGACGTCGAGGGCCTGAAGGGCGTCACCTATCTGGAACGACTCGAAAGTGAGATGGAGCATTACGGCCGGCTCCTGCGTGAGCTTGTGGCCGAAAAAGGCAAGAACAATCCAAGCCCGCGCTCTAAAGATGAGATCGAGGCAGAGATCAGGCAAGTCGGCAAGGATCTGGTCGACTTCTCTTTGCGCTTATCAGACTTCGAGCACGTTCGGGTCCAGGAAATTGTCAGATCCCTCAAGGCCAAGATTCTCTACTTCGCTGCTATCCTCTTGCTTCTCGGTGTCTTTCTCATTGTCCTGGTGAGTCGAAAAATTGTCAGGCCCCTCACCGTAATTGAGCAAACCACCAAGCGGATCTCCGAGGGAGATTTCAAACCGTTGCCCGTGGTGCAGACCAGGGATGAGACCCAGTCTGTGGTGGAGGCATTCAACAAGATGGTCGGCGAGCTTGAAAGGCGGCAGGACCAGCTCGTGCAGGCACAGAAGCTTTCCTCCCTGGGGATACTGACATCCGGAATCGCCCACCAGCTCAATAACCCCTTAAACAATATATCCACCTCCTGTCAGATTTTGCAGGAGGAAATGGCTGGGGGCAATTCAGGGTTTACTGGAAAACTCCTCAAAAACATTGATCAAGAGGTTGATAGAGCCCGCGACATTGTTAAAGGTCTGCTGGAATTTTCACGGGAGCGGGAATTTCAGCTGAACTGGGTGAATCTTGAAAACCTGGTAATCAGGACCACCAGACTGATTGCCAGCCAATTGCCGGCAGGGGTAGAGATCTACACCGATATTCCCGAGGAACTGGATATCCATGCGGATGCTCAAAAGCTGCAGGAAGTCCTCCTCAACCTTTTGTTGAATGCCTCTCAGGCCATGCCCAACGAGGTGGGGCGCATCACCATAACCGCCGAAGAGGATAAGAAACAAAGACAAGTGGAAATCCGGGTCAAGGATTCCGGTTGCGGTATCCCCGAGGATAACTTGCCGCATATCTTCGACCCGTTCTTTAGTACCAAAGAGGTTGGCTACGGCACCGGACTCGGCCTATCGGTGGCCCATGGAATCATCGAACAGCACAAAGGTACCCTAAGCGTCAAGAGCAGTGCAGGTGAGGGAAGCGTTTTCACCATCAGGCTCCCGCTCGAAGGCCGAGATCAGCTGGGAGAATAAAGTGAGATGAATAAAAGCCGGATACTTGTGGTAGATGACGAGGCCATTGCCAGGGAGAACCTCGAACACATTCTGAGAAAAGACGGTTATGAGGTGGTAACGGCCGATAGTGGAATTACTGCCCTCAAGAGACTGTCGAATACTGAATTCGACCTGGTCATGACCGACCTGAAAATGAAGCAGGTGGATGGCATGGAGGTTCTGGCCAGGACAAAAGAGCAGTATCCCGATACGGAAGTGGTGATGCTCACCGCATACGCCACATTAGCCACAGCCATCGAAGCAATGCAAAAAGGTGCCTATCACTATATACCGAAACCTTACAAAATGGACGAAGTGCGGATGATCGTGAGGAGAGCCTTGGAGAAAAAGGGGCTCAAAGACGAGCTTCGGGTTATTAAACAGGATTACTCCAGGCGAGTGGGCATTCCTTTCATCATCGGCAAGAGTAGGAAGATGCAAGAAATCATTCAGATGGTGAGCCAGATCGCTCCCACTGACTGTAATGTCCTTATCTTTGGTGAAACCGGTACGGGCAAGGAACTTATTGCCAGGGCAATCCACCAGCAGAGTCACCGCGCTGAGGAACGTTTTCTTGCATTTAACTGCGGGGCTTTTACTGAGGAACTCCTCACCAATGAACTTTTCGGTCACGAGAAAGATGCCTTTACCGGGGCCACCACCACCAAAACAGGTCTTCTGGAAGCGGCAAACAGGGGTACTGTTTTTCTCGATGAGATCGGGGACATGCCACATTCCATGCAAGTGAAACTCCTTCGGGTAATAGAGGAGAGGTCTCTGCTCCGCGTTGGCGGCACTCAGCCAATAAGCGTTGACATCCGCATCGTTGCCGCCACCAACAAGGATTTGAATAAGGAGGTGGGAAAAGGCGGATTCCGTAAGGACCTCTTCTACCGTCTGAATGTGGTTAGTCTCCACCTTCCTCCCCTGGCGGAACGGAAGGACGACGTGCCGCTGTTAGCGCATCATTTTTTGAAGCTGTATGCCAAGGCGCAGGACAAAAAAATTGAGGGCTTCTCAGACGAAGCCATGGCTATCCTGACAAACTACGAATTCCCTGGTAATATCAGGGAGTTGGAAAATATTGTCGAGCGAGCGGTTGCGCTGTGTAATGACTCGCTAATTTCCCCCAAACACTTACCCCAGGACCTAGAACAATACAGCTTCAAAGTCTATCGTCAGCAAGGTAAACGACTTCCCACTCTCGAGGAAAATGAACTCGACTATATCCGCTGGGTGCTCAAACAAGCCAACGGCAATAAGACTCGAGCTGCTGAAATCCTGGGAATAGATCGAGTGTCTCTTTGGCGCAAACTCAAGCGCTGGGATCTGACCGACGGCCGGGAGGATGAGTCAGAATAAATGACAGAGTAGTCTATCTAAGGGCGAGATCGATTACCTCTTCAACACTGTCGGTGAGAACAATCTTTAAATCCCCTCGAATCTTTTCCTCGAGCTCATCGAGATCAACTCTGTTTTTCTCGGGAAATACAACAGTTTTTACTCCGGCCCGACGAGCTGCCAGCAGTTTTTCTCTGATTCCGGCCACCGGGAGGATTCTGCCAGTCAGGGTCAGTTCACCGGTCATGGCCACCTCTCTTTTTGCAGGCCTGCCCGCCAACAATGAGATCAAGGCCATGGCTACGGTGAGCCCTGCCGAGGGCCCATCCTTGGTAACGGCGCCGGCAGGTACATGGATGTGGATGTCATGGTCGAAGAAAAAATTTTGGTCAATTTTGAAGCGGTCGGCGTTGCTCCGGATGTAACTCAAGGCAGCCTGAGCCGATTCCTGCATGATCTCTCCCAGGGAGCCGGTGAGGATCAACTTGTTGCTTCCTTTCATCTTGGTGGCTTCAACAAAGACGATCTCCCCACCCGTTTCAGTCCAGACCAATCCAGTGGTTACTCCAATCCGATCTTTGGCCTCTGCAACCTCGTAGTGAAACTTTCTTGCCCCGAGATATTCCTCAACTAATTCGGGGGTAATGATCAGAGACTTTTGTTTGCCTCCCTCTTGCAAAACTTTTCGAGCGATCTTGCGGCAAATCGAGCCGATCTCCCGCTCGAGGTTCCTCAAGCCGGCCTCCCTAGTGTGCTCTCTGACAATTTTCAGCACGGCCTCCGGCATAAATTCCAAGGACAAGCCTGAAAGGCCGGAGGCTTGAATTTGTCGGGGGACGATAAAGTCGAGAGCAATGTCCTGCTTTTCCTCATCAGTGTATCCAGGCAAAGCCAAGAGCTCCATCCGGTCCAGGAGAGGCCTGGGGATTGGGTCTACCAGGTTAGCGGTGGCGATGAACATTACCCCGGAAAGGTCGAAAGGCACATCCAGATAATAATCCAGAAAGTGCTCGTTCTGTTCGGGGTCCAATACTTCGAGAAGGGCGGAGGCCGGGTCGCCCCGAAAGTCCTGGCCCACCTTGTCAATCTCATCCAGCATGAACACCGGGTTTCTGGACCCGACCCTCCTGACGGCATCTATGATCCGTCCGGGCATGGCGCCGGCGTAGCTCCGGCGATGTCCCCTTATTTCAGCTTCATCTTTCATCCCGCCGAGAGCCAAGCGAATAAATTTTCTTCCCATGGCTGCGGCAATAGATTTTCCCAATGAGGTCTTACCTGTGCCCGGCGGTCCGACAAAGCAGAGTACGGGACCTTTTGGTTTGTGGGCTTTTTGTTTTTTAGCCAGAGATTGGCTCACGGTGCTCCTTACCTCATCGATCTTGAGAGGTTTAGCCAGGTAATGGTAGGCACCTCTTTGTAGCGCTTCAACTGCGGAAGGCACAGTGGCATATCCGGTGATGATAACCACGTCGGTTTGGGGATATCGATCCTTTACCTTCTGAAGAAGTTCCATACCGCCAACCTTTAGCATCAGCAAGTCGGTGAGGACCAGATCGAAGGAACTTTTCTCCATTTCCTCCAAGGCCTCCACACCATTTGCAGCAGCGGCCACCTGATATCCTTCTCTCTCTAGTATGTGTTTCAGGTTGGCGCGAGTGATTTCTTCGTCGTCCACCACCAAGATGCGAAAATCCCTCTGGATTTCCAGGGTGCGAACTGCAAGATACTCGAGGATTCGCTCTTTCACCAGAGATAAGCCTGCATGTTCTCTGTTGAGTACGTTTTCAACGTGTTGGAGATCAAGGTTGTCCTCGGTATGGACGTTCCATGGGAGTGACACCAGGTATTCGAGATGGTTGATGCCGATGGCGTACTCAGCCGCTTCCGGAGGAGTTTTTTCCAGCCTGTCCAGCTCCTTGAGAGCGAACAGTTCTATGGAGGAAGGCATCTTGGCCTTGATTATCTCCTGCCGCAACAGTGCAAGATCATCATCCTGCTGTTTTTCTTCGGGTTTTTTGAAGAATCCCATGTCCACTCCTTTACAATACAGGCCACAAGCCGTTCCTGCGTTTCATTCACTGCCGGAACCCATCGTCCGATGGTGCGACCAGGATGTCACCACGCCAGCAGTATAGCATATTTTGAGCTTGTTCAAACTTGCACTTGTTTTGGGCTTCTGCTAAATTGGATCGAATTGTTCACTTCAGAGAAGCTATAGTCTTATCCGGTCAGAGGACGGAGCAGGGAAAAATCACTGAAAGACGAGTGACCCTGTTTCTACCCCGGGCCAGACCAGCTCATGGTGCAGGACTAAGAAGCGGAATTATCTCGCAAAATCTATAGCTAGAGAAGGAAGGAAGGAGCTTCCAGTATGACCCCTGACATGGTTATGACCCTGATTGTTCTGGCTTTCGCTGTTATTCTCTTCGTCTTTGAGTGGGTCCGGGTGGACGTTGTGGGCATCATGATGATGGTGCTCCTTCCCCTCATAGGGCTGGTCTCACCCAAACAGGCCTTCATGGGACTGTCCAGCAATGCGGTGGTCTCCATTATCGCAGTGATCATCATTGGTGCGGGTTTGGACAAAACCGGAGTGATGAACAAGGTAGCCGGCCCCATCATCAAGCTGGCGGGTCGAAGTGAGCGTAGGGTAATGGCCCTTGTCTCCGGAACCGTGGGTGTAATATCCAGTATGATGCAGAACATAGGGGCAGCGGCACTGTTTCTCCCTGCAACCCAGCGCATTTCCAAGAGGCTGGACATTCCCATCTCCCGCCTTCTTATGCCCATGGGCTTCTGTGCCATCATCGGGGGCACCTTGACCCTGGTGGGGGCCAGCCCTACGATCCTGCTCAACGATCTCATGGTCCTCGGGGGAGAGAAACTCGAGCCTTTCAGCCTTTTTACCCAGACGCCCATTGGCATCTGCCTCCTCTCCAGTGCGATTATTTACTTCCTAATTTTGGGCAAGTTCATCTTGCCCGCCGCCAAAGGGGAGGCGGACCGAGGCGTAACCGCCATGCTCCTGAGCGACTATCCCGCCCTGGATCAAGCCGTTGAACTCCACGTGCCGGACACCTTCGAAGGAACAAAAACTCTCGAGGAGCTTGCCATTCGCCAGGACTTTCTCGTATCTGTGGTGGCAATAGGCAATGCAGCCACCGGCCAAAAGAGGGTGGTGCCGCGGCGGACTGATGCCGTAGCCGCAGGTGATGACCTAGTGGTAATAGGCAGGCAGGACAACATCAGGAAGCTGGCCGAACTTAAAGGCTGGGAAATTAAGGAGGGACTGGACTTTTTTGCTGACGAATTCGCCCGCACCAACGCTGGTCTGGTGGAAACCGTGGTTTCACCCCGCTCGGAATTGATAGGAAAGACCTTGAGTGAAGCCGGATTTCAGGATAATTACCGGGTCAACCCCATCGCGGTGCACACTGGGGATCGCATTTACTACTCGGGAATAAAACACGTGGTTCTGAAAATGGGGGATGCTATTTTACTTCAGGGCCCATGGGACCGGTTTCACCGGCTCAGAAACCAGCCACAACCCCGGGCCCTGACCTTTTCCTCGCCCCTGGAGGGCGAGATCTTACGGCCGGAGAAGGCCACCTTGGCGGTAGTGTGGCTGGCCGTGGCCCTGGCTCAGATTATTTTCTTTAAGATGCAGCTGTCAGTGGCCCTGATGTCGGGTGCTCTGGGAATGATCATTACCGGGGTGCTGTCGGTGGACGAGGCCTATCATTCGGTGGATTGGATGACGGTTTTTCTCCTTGGCGGGCTCATTCCCCTGGGAGTCGCCTTCGAGCAGACAGGCACCGCCGCCTTCATTGCCAAAAAAGTGTTGGAGATTATCGGTGAGGTCCAGCCAATAGTTCTCCTGGCCGTTATCGGCATCATGACTTCCTTCTTTACACTGGTGATCTCCAATGTGGGGGCTACGGTGCTTCTCGTGCCTCTCTGTATGAACATGGCGATCATGGCGGGTGGAGATCCAAGAATGGCGGCGCTGGTGGTGGGTCTTTCCGCCTCCAACACCTTTGTTCTACCCACCCACCAGGTAAATGCTCTGGTCATGAGGCCCGGTGGCTACCGCACCGTGGACTATGCCAAGGCAGGTGCAGTGATGACCTGCATCTTCCTTGCGGTCATGCTCACCGTAATCTATCTTTTTTACGGAGTACAGTAGAAAGGCGAATTGAGCCGGTATACAGGAT
>WOR8_10008905_pt1 | contig 14110 bp, 13 predicted proteins | sample DeeMarSeWOR38_10_FD_19890 | JGI IMG/M metagenome (IMG submission 19890) | reverse complement strand
TCCACCGTCAGGCCGGTGTATCGCTCTATGCGAACATTGGGCAGATGAACAAGCGCATCACTGGTCATCTGCCAGCGCTCCTGCGGTGAGAAGAGCAGACTTTTAAGGGGACGGTCGTATACAGCCACAATCAACTCGCCGAAGAAGGCAGCCGCACGCGTCGCAATGTCTACGTGGCCCAGCGTGATTGGGTCAAAGGTGGCGGGATAGATCGCACGTGTCATATGTTTCTCCAGTGCACACTCGGCTAACTCAGATCCGTTTTTGCCTGCCAGAAGGCTTGCAGCTTGCGAGCTAGCAATCGATACTCAGGCTGGCTGAGGTCGCCAATTTGATGTCGGGCAGACCGCTCTGGCGGGTGCCAAAGAATTCGCCAGGCCCACGTAACTTCAAATCCTCTTCGGCTAACTCAAAGCCATCGTTGGTCTCGCTGATGACGCGCAGCCGAGCTTCAGCGTCGGGGGTAGGGGCATCAGCCAACAGCAGACAGTAGCTCTGATGCGCCCCGCGCCCTACGCGGCCCCGAAACTGATGGAGCTGGGCCAATCCAAATCGGTTTGCACCCTCGACGAGCATCACGCTGGCATTGGGTACATCAATGCCCACCTCCACCACGGCGGTAGATACAAGAATGTGCAAATCGCCATCGCGGAACTGCCTCATTACGTTGTCCTTTTCGTCAGCCTTCATTCGCCCGTGAAGCAAACCTAACCTCAAGTCGGGGAAAATCTCTTTCTGTAGACGGGCGTGCTCCTCGACAGCCGATTTGGCCTCAATCTTCTCTGACTCTTCTACCAGGGGGCAGATGATAAATGCCTGGCGTCCCTGCTCTACGTGCGAACGCACAAAGGAGTAAGCTCGTTCGCGCTCCAAGGGCTGCAGCCAACTAGTAATGACTGCCTGACGACCGGGTGGCATCTCGTCTATTACCGACAAGTCCAGGTCACCGTAGAGAGTCAGAGCCAGCGTACGCGGTATCGGGGTAGCGCTCATCACCAACACGTGCGGATTACCGGCCCCTTTGTCGCGCAGAGTGGCCCGCTGCTGCACGCCAAAGCGATGTTGCTCGTCGATGATGGCCAGTCTCAGGTCATTAAACTCGACCCCCTCCTGGATAAGAGCGTGGGTGCCCACCACTAACTTGACCTGTCCCGCTGCAATTTCTTGGTAGAAAGCATCTCGTTCCGCCTGAGGCGTGCTACCGGTCAAGAGCCTAAGGGCGAAGCGCGGATCCTGGCTGGCCGGTTGGGATTTTTCAAGCATACTGGCGATGGTGCGGTAATGCTGCTCAGCCAGGATTTCGGTGGGTGCCATGAGGGCCGCCTGGCCACCATCGGCAGCCGTGACAAGCATCGCCCCCAGCGCCACTACTGTCTTGCCCGAACCCACATCGCCCTGTAAAAGGCGGCTCATTGGGATCGCCTGGCGCAGGTCATTGATAACCTCGTTGAGCACTTTTTGCTGCGCGCCGGTCAAGGAAAAGGGGAGCGAGGAAACAAAGTTCTTCACTAGCTCTTCATCCACCGCCACAGGGCAGCCTGGCTGCGAACGCCACTCGCGCCGCTGGCGCAAAACGCCGAGCTGAATGAGCAAGAACTCGTCGAAGGCAAGCCGACGGCGAGCGGTCTCGAGGTCATCCCAACTATCGGGGAAGTGAATCTGGCGCATTGCCCCGTCGAGAGAGGGCAGGCCCAGTCGCTCACGGCTGGCTTCGGGCAAATGATCCGGCAGGCGCCTTGCGTTAGGGGATAGACTGGCACCAATCGTCCGGTATGTACCAGTTGCTTATCCAACGGCTCCCATTCGGGTGATTGGAAGACGAGTCGCCCCAGATACTGGTCCACCTTACCACTGATCACGATTTGGCTTCCCGACTTGAGCTTATCCACGAGCCACGGCTGGTTGAACCAAGTGGCCTGGATGGTGGCGGTGCCATCACTCAGCGTGCTGGTGACAATAGTCCCTCCCCGGCGGGTCTCACGAGCATGGGTATCCCAGACTGTCCCGATGATGGTAACTTCCTCACCATATTCAAGCTGATTGATCGTCTTGAGGGAACGGTAATCGTCATAGCGGCGTGGGTAGAGCTCCAGCATATCGCCAATGGTTTCCACGCCGAGGTTGGCCATGCGCTGGGCATAACCCTTCTTGATACCAGGCAGCCGAGTAATAGGCGAATCTAAACCATCAAGGGGACGCTCTGGAACGCTGGGCTTGGGGGGTTTGGGAGGCGTGGTGGGGACCACCTTCTCACCACTCGCTGGCGCGCCAACAGATGGTTCGGATACCTTATCATCGCGATCAGGTACCGCAGGACGGTCAGCGACCTTGTTCAGAATTTCATCAACCAAGGCCGCCCGCTGTGTGGGTACTTCGAGGGACGGATACCGGCGAAGTAGACCCGCGATTTCTTCGATCAGCAGTCGCTCTTCTTTGGTGTCAACATAGGTAACGGCCTCGGGCGCCCAAGTATCAGACAACCGTTCCAAACCACCCAGAACGGCCTTGTTATCGTACCCCCGTTGTTGCTCCAGGGACAGCATTTTGTTCAGAGTTTCGAAGGGGGATGGCATTTGTCCTGCCTCGAGGCCAAGCTATGTAACATAAAGACTCAATAATACAGATATTAACACGCCTCCCCTGTCATGTCAATTTGGGCCAACAGCCGGGTCTGTTCAAGCTCCAGGCGCCCCAGGTGCAACGCTTCAAAGCAGCGGCAGCCAGTACTCCATCGCACGGATTATGCCTGCAAGTCCCTACGAAGGGGCAGGTCCCTATGGGAGGCAGCTCCCTCGGAGAGAATACCAAGGGGAGCGTGCCTATGAGAGCCAAATGCGGCTCATCGAAATCAATGTGACAAGACACTAGGCACGGATAAAGGCAATACCCGCCGCGCCGACGCCTACATGGATGCCAATGGTAACGCCGGCTTCAAGGGTGGAGGTATGAGGGGGGAGTAGGTCAGCTAGCGCCTGGCCCAGTGCTTGGGCTGCCTCAAGCCGCTGAATATGAGCCAGCGTCACGCGCTCGAAGGGTGCCATAGAGCGGGTTATCTCGATCAGGCGCTGCTGGGCTCGCCCCCAACTGCGCACTCGCTCCTGTAGCAGTACCTCACCCTGATACACGTGCAGAATCGGTTTAATGCGCAGCAGATTCCCGAGACGAGCGACAAGCTGGTTAACGCGCCCGCTGCGGCGCAGATTGTCAAGGTTGTTGATGATGGCAAAGAGGTGGATGCGTCGTCGAAGATCGTCCACCAGGCCAAGAAGCTCCTCCAACGAGGCACCGTCACGGGCAGCTTCAGCGGCGACTGTTGCCATCATCCCCATGCCCAAACTGATCTGACCGGAATCAACTGGGACAACGCGCAAACCCTCAGCCACAGCCTGGGCACCCAGGCATGCAGCACTGAAGATGGCGCTGTACTGAGGACTCAGATGAATTGAAACGACCGTGTCCGTATGCGCAGCCAAGCGGCGGTAGGCTTCCTCAAATACGCCCGGGGCAGGCGCGGCTGTGCTGGGAAAATGAGGATCGGTTTGCAGGCGTGCGAAGAACTCAGAACGCGATATGTCAACGCCCTCTCGGAACGTCTGATCACCGAAGCGAAGCAGAACGGGAACAATCGTGATGTCAAGGTCAGCAGCCACCGCGGGTGATAGATCAGCTGTGCTATCGACGACGATCTTTACCGGCGGCATCGCATGGTCGCTACAGCTCCAATACGACACTGTGAGGGGACGTGAATGCGGGGGATGATACTACCATTCGGGTGTCTCATACACGACAACCCCCATAGCCGATGGCCCAATGTGACTTGCCAGCACCGGCCCGTACTGAATAATTGGGAATTGCATATCCGGGAAGAGCTGCTCGAAGCGCTCTAAGAGCATCTTGGTCTCCTCAGTCGGGCTTGCCTGACGCTGTATGATGGCAGCTTGTTCCAACTCCGCAAACTCGGCGACGAACTCAAAGAGCTTTTCGACAGCCTTCTCGTGAGTACGAACTTTCTCCAACGGGATTATCTCGCCATCTTCGACAAATAGAAGCGGTTTGACGTTCAACATCGTCCCTAATATGGCCTGCGCCCTGCCGATGCGATGGCCTCGTTCCAAATAATCCATCTGATCTACGTAAAACACGGTGTAGATGTGGGGAATCATGCCCCGGACCAGCCGGACAACCTCATCCAAGTCGGCACCCTCCTGGGCAGCCTCAGCGGCAGCCTTGGCCAGAATCCCTAATCCCAACGAGGTTGTCATAGAATCAACTACAGCAATGCTGCAACGTCCCAGCAGGCTCTCAGCGCCGCGTTCCGCATGATGTAGCGTCTGACTGAGCCGGCCAGAGATATGAATAGATAGGATTTCGTCAGTGCGGGTGTGGAGTTTGGCATACAACTGCTCAAAGGTGCGCACTGAGGGAGGAGATGTGCGCGGAGCTGCACCACCCTGCTCCAGACGTTGAAAGAACGCCTCGGGTGTGATATCAATCCCATCCCGCATTGTCTCATCTCCAAGGTGCACGCTCAGCGGAACTACGTTGATTTCGAGTTCCTGAGCGACACCAGGATCCAGAAATGCTGTGCTGTCGGTGACGATGGCAACTTTTCCCATAGCCTTACCCTACTTGCTCTAGTTTGTGATGCCCAACGCAGCAAGGAACATCCGATGACCCGCTGACGCACACCTGCCCCCTCCCAGACCAATGGTGTGAAATGCCTACCCTACTAGACACGGGCAGGTGCGGCCACTTCGGGCCGCCTGGCCGCAGGTACGGGTTGGCTGGCACGCGCCAGCCACGCAGTATTCCAACAAGCACTACTCTAACGACAGAATGAAGCGATAATGCGCCTGACCCCCTTCGTGCACCTCTATCTCGAGGTTGGGGTATCTTTTAACGATTTCACCAGCCAGGGTGTCGGCTTCCTCTAGCGCGACACCCTGGCCATAATAGATGGCGGCGACCTCATAATCATCTACTGAAGTCCGGCTCAGCACGTCGAGCACCACGTCTGTATGATCTTGTCCAGCAGCGACCAGCTGATCATCAAGCAGGCCAATGACATCCCCTTCGGTAACGTCAATCCCGTTGATTTGAGTCGATCGAACAGCACGCGTCACCTCAATGGTTTGAATCTCGCCAGCGGCAGTTGTCATACGCTCGGCATTGGTCTGGATATCGGCCTGGTAATTGAAGGCCAGCAGAGCGCTGATTCCTTGTGGGACAGTTTTGGTAGGCACCACGATCACGTTTTTGGTCGATAGCTCGGAAGCCTGGCGGGCAGCAAGGACTACATTGCTGTTGTTGGGCAGCACTAATACCTGCTCAACTCGTACGCTCTCGACAGCATCAAGGATCTCCTGGGTACTGGGATTCATTGTCTGACCGCCGTGGACGATGGCACTGGCGCCCAAGCTCTCGAAGACACGCTTAAGGCCATCACCTGGCACCACGCAGATAGTGGCAATACTGGTCACCTCTTCGGTGGCAACGGTCGCCCTGGCCCGGTCCATCACAAAGTCCTGATATTGCTCTTCCATGTTCTCAACAATCACATCGCTGAGCACGCCCTGGCTTACACCGTAGCTGATGGGTATGCCGGGGTCTTGGACGTGAACGTGCACTTTAACAAGGTGGGGATCGCCGACCACCAGTGTGCTCTCGCCCATGGCGTCAATTCTATCGCGAATCTCGTCTACGTTCAGCGCTTCTCCTGTGATGAGGAACTGTACATCATAACCATAGCCCTCTACGCCAGCACCCAGTGTGGATTTCAGGTCAACTACCGCGTCCATCTGTATGTCTATCTCCACGCTTTCACCCCGCAAGTAGCGAAGTGCTCCTTCCAAGATGTAAACTAGCCCCTGGCCACCCGCATCAACCACACCCGCCTCTTTGAGCACAGGGAGCAGTTCCGGCGTCAGGGCATTGGTGATCTCGGCAGCCTCAACGACCTTGGCTAATACTTCGACGACATCATCAGTGTGGTCGGCGGACTGTCTGGCCACTCTTGCCACCTCGCGAGCGACGGTGTGAGGATCGTTCCTTCGACTGGCTTGACCACACCCTGATAGGCAGTGTCACACGCTTCTTGAGCCGCCTCGGCAAACTCCTCAGCCGAGAAGGTATCTTTGTTGTCCAAGACCCGTGCAAACCCGCGAAATATCTGAGAAAGGATGACACCCGAGTTACCGCGCGCCCCCATCAGAGCCCCATGAGCCACGGCATGGGCAATGATCGATACGGAGTCGTCGGGTGAGCGCTCGATTTCCGCAAGAGCAGCGTTCATGGTGAGCAGCATGTTGGTGCCCGTATCGCCATCAGGCACAGGAAAGACATTCAGCGCATTGACAGCCGCTGCGTGCTTTTCCAGCCACTGTCTGGCCGCAAACAGAGCATGCTTGAGGCTTTGTCCGCCGCACAGCGCACGAGTCCCGACCTGTGCGTGAGTTCTTTGTCCGATCGGGCTGGTCAATCCCTGCCCTCCCCCAGCGCAACAAGATGTGTCAGTTGCTTAATCCTCTTGGCTCACTCTCAGGCCCTGAACGTGCACATTGACCTGGGCTACCGAAGCGCCAAGGGCTTTTTCGACACGGAACTTGACAGCTGACACAATATTGTGGACCACTTCCGAAATCCGTGTGCCATATTCGATGATGACATACAGATCGATGACGATCTGTCGATCTGCGACGTGTACATCCACGCCCCGATGACTTGCGCTGGGCGCAAGTGACTCCACCAGTCCATCCTTGAAGCTCTTGGACGCCATGCCCACCACGCCATAGGACTCCAAGACAGCCTGGCTGGCGATCCTGGCAATGGCATTAGGCGAGATCTCGATTTCTCCAAGCTTGGTTTCTATCGTCATCTGGATTTGCTCTAATCCGAGTGATGTGGTAAGATGTCGGCTTGCGCGAGCAACCGGCAAAGGGTTACTGAGTAATGAGATATGAGTAAGTTTTTGACCTGTTGTCGCTTAGCTTGTTATCCAACTGACTTATGGAGGCACTCATCCAATGGCAAAATGTGAGATCTGCGGCAAGAGCCCTCAATTTGGTCATAATGTCAGCCACTCAATGCGACATACCAAACGCCAGTTCAAAGTGAACGTCCAGAAGACAACCATATTTGAGAAGGGCAAGGCTCGCAAAGTCAGGGTTTGTACTCGCTGCCTGCGAACGCTTAACAAGGCATAGCCTATCCACAGTTCACATCTCGGTCGGCAACTCTACGCCGGCCTATGCCTGATTTGAAACCAGCATCCGCGGGTTGCTGGTTTTTTTGTTTGTTGAATTGGACGTGGCTATGATACACTGTCTCGAGCGAAAAATCAAGAGCATTCCTACTCCGAACCTGTCCCCCAGGCGCCCCGTACCCGAGCCCTGGCTTTTGGGGCACGCCGACGCCGACGGCCATCGGTCGAAGGTTCCAGCACTCCAATTGGAAGCAAACCATCCAGATTAGGAAACGAGTCGCTGGTGTGAGGAAAATTGATCGCCGCCACGAACTGATTTTGGAACTCCATCTCGACGGCTGTCTCAACGTAATCTACCCAGCGAGCTGCTTGACGGGCTTCGCGGCGTTTGGCCCGGCTGAGCAAGGCGATGCGCGCACCGTCACCCGCAGCGTTGCCGACTGCGTAAACGTTCTCCAGATCACAATCGGGGAAGAGCCCAATCAACATGGCGTGCTCTTTGCTGATATAGCTGCCAAAGGCCCCCGCTAAAATCACCCGATCAACCCAATCCACGCCACGGCGGGCCATTAACAACTTGGCACCCGCATAAAGAGCGGCTTTGGCCAATTGCACAGCCCGGATGTCGAGTTGGGTGATGACGATCTCGTGACCGGTGCTGGTCTGGTCGGCGGAGGCCAGCACGTACTCGCCTACTTGCTGCGTTGGGCGGAAGTTGGGCGATGGCGTCTCGGTGTTGAATTTGCCGTTGGGCAGCACGATGCCCCGGGCGAAGAGTTCAGCCACGACCTCAATAATACCCGAGCCACAGATGCCGGCGGCCTGGATCTCCTGGGGTGACATTTCGTCGCTCCAACGCTGGTCACCGATGACGCGAAAGCGAGGGGTGAGTGTCTTGGGATCAATGAGAACCCGTTCGATGGCACCGGGTGCCGCGCGCATACCGTGGCTGATTTGCGCCCCCTCAAAGGCCGGGCCGGTAGGGCTGCTGGCCGACAACAGATGTTCCCTGTTGCCCAACAGAATCTCGCCGTTGGTGCCGATGTCAATCACCAGGACAATTTCATCCTGCTGGTGAGGCTCCTCGGCCAGCAAGACAGCCACATTGTCGGCGCCCACATAGCCGGCCTCACAAGGCATCACGTGCACCCACGCGCAGCGGTTGATAGCTGTCAAGTCCAGGTCTCGGGCCTTGACGTCTAACGGGTCATAGGTGGCCAGAGTAAAAGGGGCACCGCCGATGTGGACGGGTGAGATGTTGAGAACGATGTGATGCATCACCGTGTTGCCGACCAGCACCGCGTCGGTAATGTCATCGGGGGAGAGGCCAACACTCCGAGCGGCGCGTTTGGCCAGCTTGTTCAACCCCTCGACGATGGCGGCGTTAAGCCTTGCCAGTCCATCCTCGTGAGACTGGATGTAGCTGATGCGGCTCAGGATGTCCTCACCAAAAGGCACTTGGGGATTCATCATAGACTCAGTGGCCAGCACCGCCCCGGTGCGCAAATCGCACAAGTGGGCGACCACGGTAGTGGTGCCGATATCTACGGCCAGGCCATAAGCACCCTCGGCGTAACCTGGCTGAACGCGGATCACTTCCTGGTCATCCCAGACGCTGACGGTGACACCCCACTTGCCAGTGCGCTGTGTGTCCTGCAAAGCTTGAAGGGCGGGCAGGTCAATACGCAAGCCATTGAGGCCAAACTGGTCACCCAACGCCGCCTGCAAAAGCTCCCAGTCACCTCTTTCGTCACCTAAAGTTGAGGGGGTTACATTTACGTAATATTGCCGGATAGCGGGGTCAAGCTCGATGACACGCTCGGTCGCGCTCTTGCGAACAATCTGCTTGCGGGCCTGGCTCTCCTCCGGGACGGTGATAACCAACGATCCCTGGACCTGGGCGGCGCAGCTCAGACGGTAGTCGCCGTCGATGTGGCGTCGCTCCCAGTAGTCGCGTTCGGACTCGCTCTCTGGCGAGAGGTGATCGTACGAGGATTGGACGCCGTATTTTTGAAAGTTTCCCTCTTCGACCAGAATCTTACACTTACCGCAGGTTTGCTGTCCGGCGCAGATGCTTTCGATCTCAACACCCAAGTCCCGGGCAGCGTCGAGCAGGACGGCCCCCTCTGGGACTTCGCCGCGCCGCCCCGAGGGCTGAAAGATGACTAGGTGTTTCTGGAGTGACTTGGACATTAACCTCTCCGACTATCCAAATAGCGAGCGGATTATAGCGTATCAGGGTTCGAAAAGCAATCCTCTTGACAAACACGAAGAAGGTTGCTATAACTTCTAGAGCTCATTGCACTGTTGAAGCCTCATCTCATCTGAAGCGCTGACCTCCTGTAGAAAGCCACACGATGATGAAGGCCACACGGCAGGTGACACAAGACCCCCAAGCGGTGGTTTGACCTTCAAGACATTCTGACCTTGAAAGGAAAAGATTGATGTCTATCTTGCAAGACGAAATCCGCCAGCAACCGCAAGTGCTCACCAAGCTGCTGGACGCGGAAGGTGAGAACACGCGGCGTATCGCCGCCGATTTGAAAGCACGGGGCATCAAGTACGTCATTATGGCTGCGCGGGGCACATCGGACAACGCCGCCCGCTACGGACAGTATCTGCTCGGGGCGTACAATCGCCTGCCGGTGGGGCTGGCAACGCCGTCGCTGTTCAGTGTTCACGGCGAGCCGCCCCGGCTGGAAGACGGCCTTGTTATTGGCATCTCACAGTCCGGCCAGTCAACCGACATCGTGGCGGTGCTGGAGGAGGGACAGCGCCAAGGTGCGCCGACGCTGGCCATAACGAACGATCCCGACTCTCCTTTGGCCACCCATGCTGATCACGTGATCCCCCTGCACGCAGGCGAGGAACGGGCGGTGGCTGCCACCAAGACCTACACGGCGCAGTTGGCCGCTTTGGCGTTGCTTTCGTGTACCCTAGGAGACGACCCTGGCCGCCTGGAGGCGCTGCGGCGCATTCCCTCAGGCGTGGCGCACATTCTAGACCACGAGGGGCTGATCACCCGCGCCGTGGAACGCTATCGCTATATGGAGACGTGCGTCGTCCTGGGCCGGGGCTACAACTACGCCACTGCCTTTGAAATCGCCCTCAAGCTTAAGGAGCTTAATTACCTGATCGCAGAGTCCTACTCCTCGGCCGATTTTATGCACGGCCCCATCGCTGTGGTGGGCAGCGGCTTTCCGGGGCTGGTGGTCGCTCCCAGCGGCAAGATGTTCGACACCATGCGTGATTTCAGCCTGGAGCTCAAGTCGCGAGGAGCCGAACTGATCATCATCTCCGATCAGCAGGACCTGCTGGCCGAAGCTGTCACACCCTTGCGACTGCCTGAAGGTGTGCCGGAGTGGATGTCTCCCATAGTGGCAGTTGTTCCTGGCCAGCTTTTCGCTCTGCACCTGACGCTGGTCAAGGGAAACGACCCAGACCAGCCGCTCGGGCTTCAGAAGGTCACGATCACGCACTAGCCAAGTGAACTCATTGATGCCGCCAACGTTGGAAGGCACTTCGTCGCGTGCTTCCCACTGGACGTGTGCGTGTATGCTCCCCTCTGAGGGTGCCCCCTCTCAGCAACCGGGCCGGGGACCTGCGTGTGTCAAAAAGGAAAGGGGCGCGACTGTGACCACAAGTGAACACCTGGTATAATACGCGGCATATTTTCTGGTGAGGTGACTGTATGAGATTGATGAAGAACTTGCCTGGTGTCCAGGTATCTGTTGGCTGTACTGAGCCTGCCGCTATTGCTTTGGCGACTTCGCTGGCTTTCCAGGCGGCAGGCGGTGAACTGGAACGAATATCCATCAACTGTGACATGAACTTGATCAAGAACGCCTACAATGTTGGCATTGTAGGCGTTAACCATGAAAGTGGGATAAACGGCGGGTTGCTCGCGGCCGCTCTGGGGGCAATCGGCGGCAGACCCGACGCCCGGTTGTCCGTATTGAACAACATCTCAGAAGCCGATATTGGCCGGGCGAAGACAATGGTCGAGCAAGGCAAAGTCGAGATTACTCTTTACGAAGAGTACACGCCAGATTTGTATATGGATGCGCGAGTTTATACGGATAACGGGACGGGCAGGGTCATCGTTACGCAAGATCACACGAACGTGGTGGCCGTTGAGTCCAATGGACGCCCCATCCCTCTGCCAGGCTGGTCTGATCAGCCTAATGGCAGCAATCAGGATGTAGGTGAGATTGACTGGGGAAATATGTCGCTTGAAGAGGTCTGGGCCTCCGCGCTGGACCATTCTGCGGAAGACAGAAATTTCTTGCTATCGGGCGTGGAAATGAATCTGGCGGCCGCCGAACGAGGTTTGCAGGAAGGAGCAGGGCTTGGCCTAGGTGACAGACTGCAGCAGGCGATTGCCAAAGAGTTATTGAGTGACGACCTGGAGAACCAAGTTGCTGTGCTGGCTGCCGCGGCCAGCGACGCCCGGATGTCGGGGCTGCCGGTTTCTGTTATGACGAGCGGCTACAGCGGTAATCAGGGTATAGTTGCCACGCTCCCCGTATTGCACGTCGCACGCACTCAAGAGGTCGGCGATATTGAGCTGGCCAATGCGATCGCAGTTAGCCATTGTACAATAGCCTACGTTAAGTCGTTCACGGGCAATCTTTCAGCACTTTGCAACGCCATCCTGGCTGGGAGTATGGGAGCGGCCTCGGGCATCATTTATCTGCTGGGTGGCAATGTTGATGATGCTTCAAGGGCAATCTCCCTCATTGTTGCCAACACCGCCGGAGCCGTGTGTGACGGGGCGAAACCAGGTTGCGCAATCAAGGTATCAAGCGGGGCGTCTCAAGCTGTGAGGGCAGCTTTGCTGGCCGTGGCGGGGGTTGCGCCTTCCGCCCGGGATGGGATCGTTGGTTCAAATCTGAATGAGACTCTTCGAAATGTGGCTAGGCTCAGCAACCCGGGCATGAGGCAAACCAACGAGGAAATACTGAGCATGATACTGAGCCAGTAGCCCGTCAACAGTGAGTTCTTGAGACGGGTCTCACCACAGGAAAATGAGCGCCACGCCTCCGATAGCCACAAGTGTGCCCACAACAGTCTGAAGGCTGATCTGTTCTTTAAAGATCCAGTGGGATGGCACCAGCAAAAAGATGGGAGCCAGGGCCATCAATGTGGCTGCAATACCCACTTGGGTCAGGCTAACCGCCACCAACGACAACCACACACCAAGAAATGGGCCGGCGATCGCACCGCCCAGAATGGCAGGCCCTGCCTGCCTGTTGGTCAGCGCCCTTAGGGCTCGTCCAGCTCTTCCTTGAAGCAATGCATAGCCCCAAATCACCGCCATAGCCACTGCCATGCGTATCAGAGTGGCCGACAGCGGAGCAAACCCCCCGACCATTCCTTTCTTGGAAGTCACCAATCCCAACGCCTGCCCGAATGCACCGCCCAATCCTGCCAATACTCCTAACCAATACCCACGGCGGTCAACTCGCACGCCGTTCGCCTCCCGTTCCGATACAACCCAAGCGACGCCCCCAACGGTTAACCCGATGGCAAAGATCTCGACGGCACTTAGTGTCTCGCCCAAAAAGAGCCAGGCCATTAGGGTACTGATAATGGGCACAAGTGCCATCAGCAGCACTGAGCGGAGCGCCCCGATTAACACAAAGGCCTGGAAGAGAAAGCCATCGCCCAAGACCAGACCGATTATCCCCGACAGCCCCAGCCAGAACCAGCGATATAGGTCAACCTGATCCGGGAACCAACCACCCAGCACCAAGAAGTGCGTGACCGACAGGAAGAGGACGGCCAGCAGCAAGCGGGCCTGGTTAACGATGACCGACCCCACTCGCCTCCCAGAGAGGGTGAAGAATATGGAGGTGAACGTCCAGCAAACCGATGTGCCCAGGGCCGCAATTTCGCCCAAGTAGTTTTCCAAGACATGATCCTACGTGTGTCAAAAAAACACCCCAGCCGGCTCAGCTGAGGTGTTGAGTCCGGTGCGTCTAGTTTTTAGTCGAACGGGCAAGTCCTTACTCAATACCCACTTTGAGAGTGTACACGAGTTTTCCACCCAGCCAACCAGTGAGCACCACGGCCACTATGCCGGCCACCACCAGCGCCAGATAGACCCAGCGGCGAGAGCCAGCCAGAACGTCCGGCCAGCGAAAGCGGAAATAGAGCACCAATCCATTGATGATCAACAAAGCGACGCCACTGGTGATGTGGTTATTGATGACAGCGCGGCGGGGATCATCCGGGGCCAGACTACCCAGATCAACCAGGCCAGCCAACGCGGCCACCGCGACACCAACCCAGGCCAGCAGGAAAGCCCAGTACGCAAAACGCTCATAGTCTGGGTTGCGCCGCCATAGATAGCCCAGGGTAAGCAATACGCCCAGCAGGTAAAGGGCAATAGGGAAGTGGACGAACATAGGATGGAGGGGCCGACCGATCATCAGCCCTCCTTGGCAAACGTGGGACGATCTACTCCGGCTTGCATGTCCTCGTAGCGGGCCAGGGCAAAAAGGAAGGAGGAGAGGCGATTGAGGTAGCGAAGCACCTCCTCGCTCTCCAGCTCCTCTTCGTGTTGCAGCCGCGCAACCGCCCGCTCAGCGCGGCGCACGACGGTGCGAGCCAAGTGCACCAGCGCGCCAGCCTGGCTGTCGCCGGGCAGCACAAAGTTGGTAAAAGGGCCAGTGGCCTGGCCCAAGTCGTCGGTGACGCGCTCCAGCCACTCGGTGCGTTCCCGGGTGATAGAGGGCAACGGCAACTGAGTGCCGGGGGCGGTGGCCAGCTCGGCCATGATGTAATACAGGTCGCGCTCGATAGGTACCAGCAGGTCACGTCCGCGCTGGCTCAGCGGGCCAGCGCGGCACATACCCAGCAAGGCCTGGGCCTCATCCACCTGGCCGTAGGCCTCGGGGCGCAAGT
>WOR8_10004171_pt1 | contig 14113 bp, 10 predicted proteins | sample DeeMarSeWOR38_10_FD_19890 | JGI IMG/M metagenome (IMG submission 19890) | reverse complement strand
GCCAAATACGCGCTTGGTGATTGGCGGCAAAGGACCTGACCTTGAAAGATTAAAACAATTAGCTCACCAGATAGGAGTTGCTAAAAAAGTCATTTTCGTCGGCTATATAAGTCGTCATGAGCTACCAGTATATTTTCACATAGCAGATCTTTTTCTCTTTCACTCCACATATGAGACTTTTGGAATCGTATTGGCCGAGGCAATGAGCTATTGCAAAGCTGTTGTGTCAGTGGCGAATACCGCAATTTCAGAAGTAGTAGATAACGGGAAAACCGGCCTATTGGTCCCGACTTTTGATCATGAGAAATTTGCAGGTGCCGTTTTGGAGTTGCTAAATGATCGCATTCGACGGGAGGAAATGGGAAATCAGGGATTCAATAAAGTGAATAGATTCTTCAAATGGAAAACCATTGCCAACCGATATGAGAAAGTCTTAGAATCAGTCGCTTCAGGATAAATGATTTCTTAATGGTACACAAACAGTTGAACAATGTGAAAAGTTTTGACCAATACCGGAAAAAAACAGTTGCGTTTATTTTTAACCATTCTTTTTATTTGGGAGGTGGAGAAATTAGCTTTTTTGAATTTATCAGAAGTCTCGACCAAAATCGGTTCGAACCGATTATAATTGTCCCCAACAACGGTGAGATAGAAAAGGAATTAACTTCATTAAATTTTCAGGTATTTGTTAATCCTATACTCTCCATCAAGAAGATGTTTTCCGGTTTACCTATTATTCATCTTTTGAGAATAAGCAATATTCTTAAAAACAACAGCGTTGATATAATCCATGTAAACGGTTCTAGAGCATGTGCGTACGGCGGAGTAAGCGGTCGCTTGTTGGGTATTCCCGTGATTTGGCATGTGCGAGAGACAATAAACGATTTTCTTCTTTATGATGGATTATTGGCCTTGCTTTCTTCAGCTATAATCAGTGTCTCAAGCGGTGTGCAATCAAAACGATTTACAAGATTCGGACAGAGAATCAAAACCAAGACCAATATTGTCTATAATGGTATCGATACCCATAAATTCAGGAGAAACAGCACCGCCAGGTATGAATTTAGAAGGAATTTAAAAGTAGATGAACATATTTTACTTTTTGGAATTGCTGGTAATATTCTTCCACTGAAAGGACATGACTTTTTTTTAAAGGCCTTTGCGCAGGCTAAGGATAGATGTTTCAATTTAGCAGCAAAGATTTTAATCATCGGTCGTCCCTTGGATTCTGAATTTGATAAAGAAATTCATCAATTGGTGATGGATATGAATTTAGAAGACGATGTTGTCTTCTTAGGACATTCAAAAAATATGCTAGCAATCTTATCTGCCCTTGATGTATTCTTACTACCGTCGCAAAGAGAAGGATTCAGTCGATCTTTGCTCGAAGCGATGAGTGTCGGACTTCCGGTATTGGCGACCAGAATAGACGAAATCGAAGAAGCTGTCACAGATGGTGAAAACGCGATATTGGTAAACTATAATGATGTCAATGCAATGGCCGCTGCGATTGTAAAATTGGCTGAGGATGAACAACTTAGAGAGAAAATGGGAAAAGCGAACAGAAAAAGGGTTGTTCAGAAATTCGATTTGGCATCTCACACGAAAGCTATCCAAAATATCTATTCCAGGCTATCTATCCAAAAATGAAGGCCTCTCGCAGTTCCGCTGATAGCGTAACAGGGAATTAAACGCTATAAAGTTAGCAAAACTCGGTTATCCGTGTAATCTGTGAAATCTGCGGATCAATGATATCAAATACAGGAAGAATAATAATCGACGCCCGAGAATTTGTTCAGGGAAATATTACAGGGATCGGTAGAGTACTCTGGGGTTTGATTGATGCGTTGGCGAAAAGTAATTTTGTAAAGCAAATAGTTTTGGCCGTTAAATCGTATGAGGCGGTTCCCAAGAAATTTGTGAACGGCAATAGAATTCGCATTATAGAGCTTCCAAAATCTTTCATTCAATCGGAAAAAAGACTTTCGGACCTATCGAAAGCAAAAGCCAGTCTGCTGATCAGTCCCTATCCCAAATTGCCGATTTTTGGTTCGCATTGTCTTGCCGTACATACAATTCACGATGTTCTCGATTTGACCCATCCTGCCTATAGAAAAAGGTTCAAAGTCTATTTCGATATCTTCAGACTTAAAAAGGCCTTAGCCAGGGCTGATCTTACCTGGTATGACTCTTCTTCAAGCAAAAACGAAACCCACAAATTAGCCGGGAAATGGGGCAACAATCCAAGGGTTAGATTTCCAGGCCTAGACGAAAAATTCAATACTCAGTCCGATCAAAATGCGATGGATATTTTAAAAAAATTTAGTCTTCAACCCGGATACATTCTAGTTGCCGGCAACGGACTGCCCCACAAAAACCTTGGCGTTCTTTTGCAAATTTCAGATAGATTAAAAAGACCGTTGGTGTGTGTGGGCGTGTCTCAAGCAAATCAGAAATATTGGCAAGCATTATATCCGGGAGCCAAAACGTTGTGGATCGAACACATTGAAGATGAAGCGTTCCCTTCGATAGTAAGAAACGCTTTTTGCCTGGCACAACCGTCTACTGCTGAAGGATTCGGGTATCCGCCCTTAGAGGCCATGGCTTGTGGAGTACCGGCTGTCGTCAGTGATATTGCTGTTTTAGTTGAAACCACCGGAAGTCAGGCGTTAGTTGCCGATCGAAACGATTCCCAAGCATGGATAAAAGCTTTTGATGACCTGGAGGACAGCGGTTTCTATCAAAACCGGGTAAAGAAAGGCTTGCAATGGGTGAAACCGTTTCTGGGTCGGGAAGGTTGGAAAAAACACCTTTCCGATCTAGTGGAATTATTAAAGGGTAACTTATATGAAAAAGGCTCTAATCACAGGGATTACCGGACAGGACGGTAGCTATCTTTCAGAATTACTGATCGAAAAAGGCTATGAGGTCCATGGAATTGTAAGACGTGTTGCTCTTGAGCATCCACAGGCTCGGATGTGGCGAATAAGGCATTTATTAGATCGAATACACATTCATAGTGCTTCTATGGAAAGTTATGCGAGTATTTTTAATATCGTTTCAGAAATTAAGCCTGATGAATGCTATCATTTGGCTGCACAGAGCTATGTCTCATATTCTTTTGAGGATGAATTTTCTACAATCAATACAAATTTGAACGGGACGCATTATGTACTTTCTGCCATTAAACGACAAGCCCCTGATTGCCGGTTTTACTTTGCGGCTTCAAGTGAAATGTTTGGAAAAGTTAAGGAAACACCCCAGAATGAAGATACTCCGTTTCATCCGCGTTCTCCTTATGGAATTTCTAAACTGGCAGGCTTTGAGCTGACACGAAATTATCGAGAGGGGTATGGGATGTTCGCTCTTTCCGGAATCTTGTTTAACCATGAATCTCCGAGAAGAGGAGCTGAGTTTGTAACTCGGAAAATTTCATCAGCTGCTGCAAAGATAAAACTCGGGATTGAGGAAGAAATTCGCCTTGGCAATTTGGAGGCAAAGCGTGATTGGGGACATGCCTGCGACTATGTCAAAGCGATGTGGCTTATGCTTCAACAGGATGAACCTGACGATTATGTGATCGCTAGCGGAATATCGCGCTCTGTTGAAGAATTTTTGGAGACGGCCTTCAATTATGTGAATTTGGATTATCGGGACTATCTGGTCGTTGATCCAAAACTTTATCGGCCTTCAGAGGTTAAAACTCTTCAGGGAGATTCTGCGGCAGCCGGAAAAAAATTAAATTGGTTTCCCAAAGTCTCATTTCAGGAATTGGTCTGCGAAATGGTTGAAGCTGACCTTGAGTGGTATTCGAAAAATGGATCCTAATCATAGATTGTTGTTTTTACAGACCAAGGATCTTAATACACTTACATGAAGATTCTATTTATTAGCGACGTCCCACTCAATCAACCAAGCAGCGGTTCAGAAAAAATGCTTAGCTGGCAAGCGACAGAACTTTCTCGGCGAGGGTTGGACGTCTTTGCTATAACCCGCCAACATAATTTGCAAGATTACATTGTCAGAGATGTATCAGGGGTTACGGAAGCTTCGTATTATGGATCACCCCAAAACTTTTTTAGATTTATTTTTTCTCTTTTAAAATATCCAGTTAAGTTTTATAGACGTTTTGTTCAAACCTCCACATTTAATGTTGCAATCAGCCATCAGCCTTTCAACAGTTTTATTCTTCTGATTACTACCAAACTCAAGCGCTTACCATTGCTGTATAATTTTCATTCTCCAGCTCATGAAGAATATTTACTGGTGAATGAAAATAAAAGTGAATTAAGAAATTTTTTTCCTTCAAAGCTCAGAATGTTAATCGAAAATTATTGTGTCAAAAGAGCCCAAAAGGTAATGGTCGAAAGCCTTTACATGAAGCAAAAGGTTGTCGACATTCATCGATTTCCGGCCGATAAAATTATTGTTAATCCGGGAGGTGTGAATATTCATCGATACCAGCCATTTGAATGTCGAGAGTTAATTAAAAAAAACCTAGACTTTCCATCAGGAAAAACACATATTTTAACTGTTCGAAATCTTGAGGCAAGGATGGGATTGGATAATCTTATTCGAGCTATATATCTGCTAAAAAGAAATTCCGTAAAGGTTCATTTAGTAATAGGGGGCGAGGGTCCTGAGCGGCAAAAACTTCAAAACCTGATTGAAGAACGTGGGCTGGTAAAAGAAATTTCAATGCGAGGATTTATTCCTCAGGAGCAGTTGCCTCGGTATTATGCAGCAGCTGACTTTTTTGTTATACCCACACGCGATCTCGAAGGCTTTGGACTTGTCACCCTAGAGTCATTGGCGTGCGGGACCCCGGTATTGGGAACTCCGATCGGCGGAACCAAAGAGATTTTATCCGGTTTCGATTCTCAATTTCTTTTCAACGGCGTTTCACCGGAAGCCATTGCGCAAGGAATACAAGCAGCAATTGTCGGCTTCTTCAACAACGCCGAGCAATATAATGAATTAAGGTTGCGCTGTCGCAAATACGCAGAAACCAATTATTCCTGGCAAAGGCATATCGATCAGCTCGAGGAGCTAATTGATGAAATTCAATGAATAAAATCATTCACATCATCACCCGCCTGGATATGGGCGGATCCGCCCAGAACACGTTGCTGACCTGTCGTGAGTTGAGCGATACGTATGAGATGGTATTGGTTCACGGCCCTTCTCTGGAATCGCATATGACGGATTCAGAGAAGCGCAGCGTTAAAAAGGCCATTGATGAGGCCAAGCAAAGCGGCGTCAGGTTCATATGTATTTCTTGGCTTTTGCGTCGAATCCATCCGGCCAAAGACATGCGCACATTATTCTTTTTGATTCGGCTCATAGCAAAAGAAAAACCTGCTATTGTTCACACGCATTCTTCCAAGGCCGGTATCCTGGGTCGCTTGGCAGCCAAGTTGGCAGGTGTTCCCATAATTATTCATACTCCTCACGGTCATGTTTTTTACGGACATTTTAATCCCCAGGCATCCAAGATTTTTCTTTGGATCGAAAAATGGTTCGCCAATCTAACGGATCGGATTATCGCGCTGACTGAGGGGGAAAAGCAAGATTATGTCAATCTGGCTGTGGGCCGACCGGAAAATCTGCTAACCATTCACAGCGGGGTGGACAACCGTTGTTATCTTTCAGCTTCAGTCAATGTCTTTGAGAAGAAACAATCGTTGGGACTGTTGCCAAACGGTTTACTGATCGGATTCGTAGGTTGGCTGCTGCCCATCAAAGGCCCGATGCACCTGTTGCAAGCGATGCCAAAAGTTTGGAAAGAACATCCGGATACATCCCTGGTGTTTGTCGGCAAAGGCAATTTAGATGTAGATTTGCGAGCTGTAACACTTCAATTCAATGCATATGGTAGAGTTCATTTCTTGGGCTGGCGCGATGATATCGCAGAAATTATGCAGATTTTTGATATTTTTGTGTTGCCGTCTCTCAATGAAGGTATGGGTCGCGTGTTGGTTGAGGCCATGGCCGCCGGGAAACCTATTGTAGCCAGCAAGGTGGGCGGAATTCCGGACTTGGTCATAGATCAAGAAACAGGCCTGTTGGTGCCGCCGGGTGACGAGCAAGCCTTGGCCGAAGCGATCTTGCGATTGGCAAACAATCCGTCGGAAGCAAAAAACATGGGCGCGGCGGGAAGGTTGTACTGTCACCGGTTTAGCCTGGAGGCGATGATTGAAAAATTGGATCATCTTTACGCAAAGCTCATTTTTTCGACCCAAAAAACTGTTCAACCAAAAGTCGACGCTCCTGCTCTGAACGCGCAAGAATGGGCCAATCTACTTTCCTCCACCATAACAGATCAACCCATGCAACGTCGGTCAACAATTCCGCGGTCATTTGCCGAAGTAAAGAAAATCCGTATGAAATAATATTCGGGCCAAAGAGATGATGTACAATGCGGTACATACAGCGGATCGAATTCTACTGCTAAATGAAAACCGATTAGTAGATACCGGAACCCAGCGGGCAGTGTTGGATTCAAACAATGACTACCGTACTATAATGGACTATCAGCGACCTAGCATTAAAATAAGGTAAAAGTAAATTTTTGCGCGGGAGATGTCAGATAGGCATTAAGGCTTCGAATTTAGACAGTTGAGATGATGTCGCTCTATTTTCATTTTGACAAATGGTCAACACCATCGTTAATTTCTTGAGCTTTCTGCGAACACAAACAGCATTCCGCATAATTTAGGCGATAAATCCTGAAACTGAATGCCCAGTGCCAGCGTCTCTTCGCCTTTAAACGATACCGGTTGGGTCCAGATAATCTTTCCCGAGACTTTGAGCTCCAACCCCTCACTTGGAAAACTCATCTTGACCCTTGCGCTTTTAACGGTTTTGTGAAACGAGGCGATACTTTTGGATACATGGACATCTTTTGCATCCAAAACAACACAGGTTCCGCCGATTGAAATGTCTCTGGAATACCCGTCAAGAATTATCGGGACGCTCACGGAGGTTTCCGGGTAGATCTCAAGGGTCATTTTTCGTACAATGTGATGTCTTATGCCATGACGTTTCTTTTGAAAAGGCTCTTTGAGGTTGTAATCGGATTGGAAATCATATAGAGCGGCTAATCCGTTTTCGACATTCGGATATTTTCTGCATATCTGAGACAGCACATGTTTGGGTATCTTCGTCAATTCTACCTGTGTGATCGTTTCTATGGATGATTGCGATACTTTTTGTTTCTCAAACGGGTAAATATCTCCAAAGACTTCGTTTTCGGATAAATGGAAATGTGATTTATGATAAACAGTGGTTCCCTTCCGTTTTAAAGGTCTGTAGATTGTCTGTTTCAAGCTGCCGCTAACAACGAAATAAAGATCATTTTCCGCATCCCTAAAATTTTTTACGATGTGACCGGGCGGCCTTTCAATAATTGCTGCGTTCTTCATCACGGCCAGAATTTCAGGGTTTGAAAGTTTATTAAAAAAAACTTTGATGGGTGAATCCGGATAGCTTCCTTCCCGTAAGGCCGAAAAGAAAAGTTGTGCGTCTCTGTAGGATGGCGCATAAATTTCCCACTGCAAAATTCTAGAAACCATTGCTTGCAGTAGTTGGCCGGATTTTAGATAAAGTTCGGCTGCCTTGCCGTAGGATGCGGAAGCGGCATTCGGCAATTTGTTTTTGATGAGCAAATCCGAAAACGTCCGATGCAGGGCGGGATCGTCGGGAAATCGTTGGAGAAGCCTTTCGAAATCCTTTACGGAATCAATGCTGACAAAACCACTGGTAATTTGATTGGCAATGTCGATTTGAATATTGTTCATGTCTTAGATGATTCTTTTAAACAAGTGTCTGCTGCCCGATTACAGTTACCCACTCAATTGAGCCCGGCTTTATTGAAGAGGGTACACTAGAGATTTTATAAAAAAGGACTAAGTGTGTTATCGACACGTTGGGCTAAAACTTAAATATTTAACCTCAATTGAGCAAAAAATTCTCCGCTCCCCAAATACCGTAGTCCAGATTCCAGCTCCTTGGTCGAAGTCAGGGACAGGCTTTTCAGGAATGTCGAAATTATGCTTTTTTTATCTAAAGTTCAAATATATCCAGCCGATAATATAAAACACCAAAGAATATGGTCGGGTGTTTTTTTTGATACTTTTTTATAAAAGTGTTATAATTTTGATGTGTTCTGCAGCTAAGTGAATAAAAATAATTCTACAATTTAGATCCGCAAATCGATACCAGAAATCCGGCAAACATCGAAAGCATGGCATTTCCTGAAAATGGCGCCCGGCAGCCATATCAAATATTTTTCAACTTTAAATGGTGTAACATAAAATAAAGGAAAGGAAAGAATCATGGCAAAAGAAGAAAATGAAACAACCCAGCAGAATGCAAGACAATCAATTCCGATGACTGAGAGCAGAGTACTTCATCAATTAATGTCGGCGCGCACCGTCGAATCTGTCGAGGCATGTGTCAGCTATGCCCAATTTCTCAGGATGTCTGGATTGACTTCCGAAAATTATCCGTTGTTCCTGAAGATGCTGGAAATCGAAAACCACTGGGTATTGGACGAATTGATTGGTGATAATGACCCCTTTTTGCTGCTTTCAACAATTCCACCCAACAACTACCTTGTATCCAGATGCTTTCAACTGCTGACCAGATGGCGACCGGGAGGCATTTATCCGAAAACGCTTGCCATTGTATTGGGAGTGCTCCAAAACGCCTACAGCTCACCAAGAGACGGATACAAAATTTACCCCTTGACGATTTCCGATATCGACAACCTCGGAAAGCACCTGGAGCAGGAAGGCGGCCAAGACGAGCCCAGAAACAGATGCATGTTGGATATTCTCGAAAAACTTGGAAGCCTTGAAGGACTCCGGTTGGATGACAATATGGAACAGGTCGCCAGACAGGCCCTCAAGATACGAACCGCCTTTTTTGACAACACCAAGATGCTGGAAGACATCATTCCTCAGGTGTTAATTGTTCGAGGCGATTATCTCGAGGAAGAAGTTGCACCGAATTATCTTTTTGTGGGTTAACATTACGCCATCAATATATTAAGGAGGATACCATGACATTTAATGAATATTATGAATATAACGAAAATTGGACGCAAGAAAAAATTGATGATATTGAAATCCGGCTTTTGCATGGCGTCTTTCAATGCAGAACAACCGAAGCGGTTGAAGCCGCCATTACGTATGCCAATTTTCTAAGCACAGTCGGGATTACCCCCGAAAATTGTCCGCTATTTTTAAAAATTCTTGAAATTGAGAACCATTGGGTGATTGATGCCCTTATCGGTGAGCGTGATCCGTTTTTGTTGCTTTCAGCGGTGCAGCCCAATGCCTATATTGTTAACCGAATCTTTGGCATGATGACAAAATGGCATAAAGGCGGCATCTATTCCAAGAACCTTTCCGTTATTCTTGGCGTGCTCCAGTCCGTTTACAGTTCACCGAAGGAAGGCTATCGAATTTATCCACTCTCCATCGCCAATCTCAACGCGATGGGAAAACACCTGGACAAGGAAAAAGGCCAAGACGATCCGCTGAATAGAATCATTCTGGAAATACTGGATAAGATTTCCGATTTGGAGGACAGCGGCAATGCGGACATGGAAGAAATTGCCATTCACGCCTCAAACATCCGAAATGCCTTTTTCGATAACCGTAAAAAAATGGAAGACGTCATTCCACCGGTTCTTTTGGTGACCATCGATGGACGCAAAGAAATTCCGCCTCGAAAGCGCGAAAAAGTAACGGCAGATCAAAGACGTCCGCGTCCGGAGATGACTGCAAGTGAATCTAAAACCGCTGCTGTGCCATCACAAGACAAAAAAGAGCCGTCTGCTCCTCCCAAGGCTGATAAAACAGCAGCTATACCACCATCGGGAGCACCGGGCGCCCAGGCTACGACAAAAGGCTAAGAGATTACTTGCAACCGCATTAGAGTTCAAAAATTAGTCGGCAAGGCGTAACACCCAAATCTCAGGAATTGAGTCCTATAGCCATGTAATTCATTTCCTAGCAGCCCGATGAGGTTTGGGTTTTCTTACCCGCGTAAAAAATATGCGCTGGTGCTGCGCTGAATAAAATATCGTCGAATTGGGAGAAATTCAAATTACGGTTTCTGATTCGAATAACTCAGATTTTTTTAACAGCCGGTCCGGTGATGCCTCGGTGAGGCGTTTAGATTTGAATACGGCCGAAAAGGAGATTCTGCTAAAGGCATGCAGGATGTATCGGGCATCGATTCCGAGCTATCTTAAATCGAAACAGGCCGAAATTAAAATGATGGACAACATTATTGAAATACTGACATGACCGCAGTTTTATTCAGTATGTTCAATCATCTTGATATCATATGGAACGTGTCGCAGCAGAGAGTCCTAAAGGAGTGAAATTATGGCCAAGCGTCGGGTTTTGGTCATTGACAGTGACAATGGGTTTTGTGATACGGTGGGTGATATTTTGGCGCCCTTCGGATTTGAAACTCATTTAGTAGAATCCGACGAAGACAGTGTGCGAATGGTCAAGGCCCTCCGTCCCGATGCAGCTTTTGTCTCCGCTGAAATCTCGGATAAATCAAGGCTGGCTCTTTGCAGCAAAATCAAAAAGGCAGCCGGCAGCCGAATTCCGGTAATTCTTCTCACCGCAAGCCTCCCCCAGTCTGATATGGCGTTGCACAGCAAGCAGCGCTACCACGCAGATGCCTATCTTGAAATGCATGAACTTTCTTCAGATCAACTCTATGAAAAACTCGACAATCTTATCGGATTAAGTTCCACCAACAAGCACATATCCCCACTCGACAGTGACGCTGCGGATTCAGACAATGAACCCCTCACGTCCAATGGCACATTCAATACGGAATCCGTTGATGTTGATCAAGATGAATTAAATTCCGATAAAAATCTTGTGAGCGCAGACCAAGATGATGTACCATCCTGGCTGCGGGAGCTTTTCGACAAGGTCATTGATGGTTCGGCCGAGGATACCGCCTTGGGCGCCTCCCAAACAAAACATTCGCTCGACACCCTGCTTAAAGATGATTGGGAAAACTACAATGACCTTGAACATCGTCTGATTGAACAGGAAAGAGAAACCAACCAATTGCGCGAGCAGCTTGACGAAGCCCTTCGACAAGCGAGAAGTTCTCCATTTTCAAGCGATTATTTGAGCCTGCGTCAAGATGCCAGTCTAAAGCAAAAAGAGATTGGGCGTCTAAAAAAACAATTAAATGACAGCCAACGCAAACTCGTCGTCAGCGAAGAGAGACTCCGGGAGCTGGCAAAACGCCTATTAAGCATCCAAACCGAAATCGATCAAATAAAATCTCGGGAAGCAGAGCTGGTTTTGGGCCATGAAGCCGCACAGGCTGAATTGGCCAAACTCAATACCGCATTTGAAGAGTCCCGCAAGCACTATGATGCAAAAATCGACAAGCTTGAGGCCGAGCATCGTGCTGAATTGGAAAAAATCGAAGAAAAGCACAAGGCAACAGTTGAATCATTAAAAATACAAATACAGGCGGAAAAAGATAAAAGGCAAGCCAACTTGCAGGCCGCAGTTCAAAAAGAGCTCAAAAATGTTCATGAGGAGCATGAGGCATACATCGCCGAACTCAAGGCGGAACATGCGGATGAAATCTCTCAATTAACATCAAATAATTATAAAGAAATCAGACAATTTGAAGCCAAAGTAGAGCAAACGCAATCCGATCATCAAGTATCGCTTCAGAAGATAAAAGATGAACATCAAAAAGAAATCGATTCTTTAAATAAGCAGGTTAAAAAAGAGAAAGAAAATTCCGAAGCACGCGCCAAGGCCGAGTTGCACAAAGAAAGTAAAAAAATTAGACAAGAACATGACGCGTTCGTCTCGAAATTAAAACAGAAACATGCTGATGAAATCGCTGAACTAAAATCTGCAATTGATGAGGCGCAAAACGGCGCCGATACCAAATTCGAGGCGATAATCAAAGATCATGAGGCCGCCTTAAAACAAGTGGAAGAACAATATGGGTCTGAACTCGGGAATCTTAAAGACCAATTTCAGAAAGAAAAAGCTGAAGCGGTTTCAGCCGCTAAGTCCGAATTACAACAAGCATTCGAAAAACTGCAGCGTGAATATAATGAGCTAAAATCGAACACGAAACAAGACCACGCTTTTAAAATGGCTAAACACAGCTCGGACTTGGATGACGCCCAAAAGCGATTTGAATTAGAATTTAACCGCTTAAAGAGCGAAAATTTAGCTGCCCTAAAGGCTCAAGACGATAAGCATCGTGCAGAAGTAGAACGTCTTAAAAAGCAGATCCAAGAAGAGAAAGATAAAGCGAAAAAAGCAGGAAAGACCGATTCTAAAGGAGGAATAAGAAAAACCGAGCAAGGGCACGAAGAAGATATATCGAAATTGAAGGAGGACCATGAAGAAGAAATTACCCGACTAACGTTAGCCATTGAAGAACTTCAGAAAAAATTGTGGGAAGAAGGAAAACTGCACAAAAGTGATCTTCAAGCATTCGATAAAAAATATAAAGACGGCCTGCATGAGTTGGATGTACAATACACTTCTGAAATCGCCAAGATAAGAGAAGCAAAAAATGCTGAAATTGAGACCCTCAAAAAAAAGGCGACCGAAGACGCTCAGAAGGCTGCTGAAAAGCTTACTGAAGAACAACGCGCTCATGAAAAAACCCGCGTAGATCTTGAGTGTCGAATCGCCGATCTTTTAGTTCGTAAATCCAAACAATAGTTGTGTTAGTCCAAAAATAAAAAATCCAGGCCCAAAGGCCCTGGATTTTTTATTTTTATGGTTTGAAAATCTCTTTAACATTTTTGAAAATCGAAAAGGTTTTATCTATTGACATGTTACAATATATTAGCAAATATATCTTATTTCATCGTGTAATATAGGTGATAAATATGGCGCAATTAGCTATTAATATTGATGATCAGCTTTCTGAACGGCTGGAAAAGGTAGCAAACGCATCTGGGAAATCAAAATCCAAGTGGGTTGTCGAGGCCATAAAACGTTCCTTGCAGGATCAGTGGTCGCATGGGTTTTTTGAGCTTGCAGCAAGTTGGGAGGATGATGAGGGCCCGGATGAGGTGATGAAAAGAATTCGAAAAGGAATGGATATTTCGGATTCATGAAAAACTGTAAATATCAGAATCTCAGGCCATATTTCTTAAAGCAAGTGCGCCGATGGTTGTCGGGCCAATCAGGCAATGTCATCGCATACATCGCCATGCTGTTGATCATTTTCGGTGTGATCGGCGCGATTATGGCGACGTTGTTAACCTCATCGGTGACCAGTACGGCGACCCCAAATCATTCCCGACGCGCGCTGTATATGACTGAAGCCGGGATGCGCTATGGATTAAGCCAATTGCGAAATAACGAATTTGCTCCCAGCGTGATTGACGACCTCAACAACACAACCTATACCCTAAGCGCCGAAGAAACATTTACCCTCAATATATTTGGTCCGTGGTTTGATTCAGCCTCGGATCAAAGTTTTTCAGCCGGCGGAAACTTGACGCTGAATGTACCGGAGGGAGAACGGCCCCAGGATTTTAAAATCAATTTTCCGGCCGATATTTGGGTCGTTAATTATGACTATATCGGCGATAGTCTGTCAACCAGCACCAGCGTAAGGGATCCCATCACAAGTTTTTCAGGAACCAACCCGCTGACAATTGGCCTTACAGCTGATTTCATTGTCGGAAAGCACGAGCGGGTCTGTCTGGCGGTTAAGCCCGCTTTCACCCAGACTGTTTTGAACGACGGTGGTGATCTATATGTAGACAGTGATGCCAAAAACATTTTCCCTCAACACCATGGCGCAATTAACATAAATCGGATTGATTATGTGTATGAAAGCCTTATCGATGATGTGGGCAACCCCGACCGAGCCATCTTGACGAACCTATCCGCTCCCATGCCAAATACATTAACGCCTTTTCCATTTAGCGTTGATTATAATACAGACTCACCTTACACGGGAGATTTTGTGATCTTGTCCCCCAGAAATCATATCATTATTCCCACCGGCACCTCGGAAACGGTATCCGCAGGTGGTACGCTTGATGAAGCGGTAAGCGCGTATGATC
>WOR8_10004252_pt1 | contig 14117 bp, 8 predicted proteins | sample DeeMarSeWOR38_10_FD_19890 | JGI IMG/M metagenome (IMG submission 19890) | reverse complement strand
GAAAAGGGTTCGGATTCATTGAGCAGGAAGACGGACCGGATGTGTTTGTTCATCATTCAGCAATCAACTCAGCCGGTTTTAAATCCCTCAATGAGGGCGACCAAGTTTCCTTTGACATAGAGCAAGGACAAAAAGGTCCTGCCGCTGCAAACGTCACTGTGATTTAACTTTTGTTTCAAAGTGAAAAAGGCATTCTTCGATTAAAGAGGAGTGCCTTTTTTTCTTTTGACTTAGTACCAGTTCTGTCCGTAATCATAAGATCTTAAAACCTGACAAAAATTTTGGCCAAATTCCTTTTCTTTTCATCACTATCGAAAATAACGGTCTGCGAGGTAACACTATGGCGAAATCACATTATTCATTTAAAAAGCATAAAAAAGAAATGGCAAGGAAGCTAAAGCAAGAGCAAAAAAGACAACGCAAACTGAATAAGGACCAAATAGAGCCCGAAGAAGATCTAGACCCATCCCAGGATGAGATCAATAATCTGCAGGCCTAGGGTGGCAGACGTGTTTTTAATAATCCAGACAAAATACTAATTTTGGCTTTCGCCGAACCACGCGCAAAAAACTTAGGAATTGCGATATAATGGATCAGGAACATGACTTCGTGACATATTTTTACAAAAAATACGAGGGTCGGGTTGCAATCGGCGTTGGTTATGATCAGAACTTATCTGAAATATATCCCTTCGTTTTTGAAGATACAGATGGTAAATCAATCGGTGTTGTGGCTTTAGGTGTTTATAAAATTGAAAACATTAACTATGTCCACATCTACCATCTAGGTGCTTTCAAGAACAACCGCGGAAATGGCAACCAAATACTTCAGGAACTTTGCTTTCAGGCAGATGAATACCAAATCATTTTGAGTCTTAGTCCGATTTTTATTCCCAATGGAAGAAATGAACTGATGAGCACTGAGCAGTTAAAGTCGTGGTATGGAAGATTTGGTTTCAGGGGCAATTCGCCATTCAAAAGGGAACCCTCTAAAATTTAAAATTCATTGGTTTCATAATACCATGCCCGCTCTCTTCTTTTCTGTATCCCAATGTGGGCGCTGCATTTGAGGCATTTATTTCTCAAGAAATAATTAAAGGAATCCAAGCAACCGAAATTTTAAACTGGAACCATTATTATTTTCGGACAAGAAATGGCGCTGAGATAGATATGATTCTGGAAGGACCGTTTGGGATCCTGCCTATTGAAATAAAGCCCGGCAGCATGGTTAAAGCGCGTCTGACACAAACAATGAAAAACTTTGTTTGCAACAACAACCTTCCTTTGGGGATCGTAATCAACAATAGCGATGACGCCCAGTTGGTTGCGGACCGAATAGTTCAGGTGCCCGCGACCTGTATTTAAGTAGTTTCCACTGAATATCTGTTTCTCTCCCGCCGTAGAAACCGAGGTCCACAAAGTGCTGACCACCCTGAGTGATCCGGCGTTTCAAGGAAACCCCAGAGATGTAAAGATAAACGAGGTCGGCAAAATCATTACCGAAGTTTTTGATTTTCAGGAGCTCTCGAGAAGGACCCTGGGAAAGAACTGGAAAAAGCTGAGTGCCGAGTAGCAAACCGAATTTGTCGAATTCGAATTTATTATTGATCGGATATTTGGTATAACATATTGGTTACATGGATTCTAGGCTCGCTAAACACCAAACACCAAATACTAAAAACTCTCGTAAAAAGATTGCTTTTCTGACTAAGGAAAATCATATGCAAAAATTAAGGATAAATATACATTTTTTGGTGGCGTTTTTAAGTTTAGCTGCCGCGATAACGGCAACGGCAGAGGATGAGCTTAATATCGTTTACAACTTGGGAGTTGCGCCGCTCAAGTTTGAAGATGCGGCTTCGCGGCCGGCAGGGTTATTTCCCGATACGTGGAGGCTTTGGGCCAAAAAAGCGGGTAGGCAGATCCAGTTTGTCAGGGCAGAGTCGTTTGATGAGTCATTGCAGTTGCTTAAAGACGGCGAGGCTGATCTGCATGCCGGTCTTTTCAAGACCTCGGAGCGCGAGGAATTTCTGGATTATTCCGAACCACTGTTAACCCTCGACTATTACATTTTCACCCACCCGTCAGTTTATCCGATCAGGTCGTTGGAAAAAACATCAGGCCTTATCGTCGGTATTCAAAAAGGCGGGTATACGGAACAATTGGTGCGCTCCAAGGTGCCCGCGAACCGAATAGCTGTCTATGACCGGTTCCAGGATCTTTTCCGGGCCGCTCTGGAGGGCGAGATAAAGGTATTTGTCGCAACGGACCTGAGCCTGTTTTACTTTCTCAAAGAAAATTTGCAGATCAACATCTTCGAATATGATCAAGACCATCCGCTGTATTCACAGGTGTATTACACGGCGACAAAAAAAGGAAATCCGGCGCTGATTCAAGAGGTAAATGATGGATTAAACGCCATCGGCCGCGAGGAAAGAAAACAGCTGGAGAATAAATGGATTGAAAGGGAGTTTAAAGATATCCTTAAAGCATCGAAGGTTGCTCTGCCTGAAAAAGAAATAATCGCCTTGACTGATGCTGAAAGGCAATGGCTGGCGACCCATAAAAAGATCGTTGTCGGCGGCGAGACGGATTGGGCGCCTTTCGATTTTGTTGATGAGACCGGACAATATGCCGGTGTGGCGAATGATTACCTGAAAGTCATTGGCGAAAGACTTGGCATCGAGGTTGAGATCGTCACCGGTCCCTCCTGGGACGAGCTTTTGACCATGATCCGCAGCAAAGAGATTGATCTGCTCCCGGCCATTTATCACTCCCAGGAGCGGGAAGCCTTTGTCAATTTCACCGACCCTTATCTCAAGACAACCGAATTTATCTTTACGCGCAGCGACAATACAAACATTACCAGCATAGTTGACTTACAGGATAAAACCATCGTCGTTGTCAAAGGTTATACCATTGAAGCAGAACTGCGTTCGAATTATCCGACATATGATCTGATAACGGCACCCACAATTCAGGATGCGCTGAAAAAGCTCGTTACCGGTGAAGTGGATGCCTTTATCGGCGATATCATTTCCACATCTTACAATATCAAGGAACTTTCGCTTGTGGGCATCAAACCCGCGGCAACTGTCCCCTTTCGGGGGCCAAGTGTCCACATGGCGGTTCGAAAAGATTGGCCGGTTTTGGGAAATCTGATCGATAAAGTTCTCAAAGCGATACCGGAGGGTGAGCACAATGCCATTAGAAACCAATGGATTTCTTTTGCCGAAAAAAAGATCGAGCAAAGCCGCCCTGAAATCGCCCTGACGGCCGAGGAGCAGGCATGGGTCAAACAGCACCCCGTGATCCGGGTGCACAATGAGAAGGACTGGCCGCCCTTCAATTATTTTGAGTACGACAGCCCCCGGGGGCTGTCCATCGATTACATGGATCAGGTGGCCGCAAAGCTGGGCATCGAGGTCGAATATGTCACCGGTCCCAGCTGGAACGAATTTCTGGAAATGGTTAAACGCAAAGAGCTGGATGTGATGCTCAACATCGTCAAAACCGACGACCGCATGCAATTTCTGATGTTTACCGAGCCTTATATGAAAAACCCCAATGTCATCGTCAGTTCCGAAAATAACCCCTATGAAACCATAGAGGCGCTTTTCGGCAAGACCGTGGCCTTCCCCGAAGGGTTCTTTTATGAAGAGGTTTTGACAAAATCATTCCCTCAGATCAAGCACCTGCCGGTGGAGGATACCCTGGCCAGTCTCAAAGCGGTAACGTTCGGCCAGGCGGATGCCGCCCTCGGTGAGGCGGCGGTGGCTAAAACCCTGATCAACAAAAATCTTCTTTCCGGCTTGCGAATTTCCGGCGAGGTGAACATCGGGGATCCCGACCTGGCGAATCTGCGCATCGGGGTTCGGGATGATTGGCCGCTGCTGCATTCCGCGCTGACGAAGGCCATGGCCGCCATTACACCGCAGGAAATTAATCAAATCCGGCAAAAGTGGTTGGTGGTCGATGAACCCAAACCTTCGCTGGAGACCGCCGCGCCGATTCCCTATGGCCGTCTGATTGCATACGGCCTCGCGGTTTTCTTAATTCTCAGCCTGCTGACCTGGATTCTCATCAAAGTGGCAAAAAAAGAGCAACTTGCCGTGAGTTTCGGATCGCGCTGGTTTCGGGGGCTCGTCCTGGCCGGTTTGAGTTTTTTCGTCATCGTTGTCTGCCTGCTGGGTTGGTTTACGTTGGACAAGAACAAGGAACAAACTCTGGCCGCTGTCGGCGAAGATCTCAGCGAAACCCTCATAACCGCGGATGACCGGCTCAACTTCTGGGTGGAGAAAAGAATATCCTCACTGAAGCTGCTGGGGCGCGACCCGGAGCTGGTGACGCTGGTCAAACGCCTGCTGGCCGTCGAACCCGAGCGTGAAAGTCTGCTGGCCTCCGATGCGTTGCGGGATACCCGAGCCTTTTTCAAGAACAACAAGGACGTCTTTTTAAATATGGGCTTCTTTATCATCAATGCGGATCACGTCAGCATCGGGTCCATGCGGGATACCCATATCGGGACTCCTAATCTCATTTCACTTCAGAGACCGGATTTGCTCAGGCGGGCATTTGCCGGCGAAGTCCTGTTCGTGCCGCCCGTCGAATCCGATGTCCCTCTGGAAAAAGGGCCCCAGGCAGAAGAGGCCCGGAATCCATCCACCACGTTTTTTATGGGGCCCATCCGGGACCTTGGTGGGCAAAGCATTGCGGTGATGACCCTGCGGGTGGACCCAACCCGGGACTTCTCCCAGCTGCTGGCGCCTTCTATGGCGCACCAGACCGGTGAAACCTACGCCTTTAGCGAGCATGACGAAATGCTTTCGCAAAGCCGGTTTGACGACCTCCTGCGCCGAATCGGACTAATCGGCGAAGATCAACAGAGTGCGTTGAACATTGCCATTCGAGATCCCGGTGTCAACCTGGTGGCCGGGCAGCGTTCCAAAATCGAAAGGTCGCAACAGCCCTTAACCCGGATGGCATCCAGCGCCATCCAATTAAAGGATAGTATGGCGCAGAACGGTCAAACCAAAGGCCGCTCGAAAATCGAGATCGATACAAACGGATACCGGGACTATCGCGGGGTGCCGGTTTTCGGTGCCTGGCTCTGGAATGCCGATCTGGGGTTTGGCCTGGCGACGGAAATTGATGTCACTGAAGCGATGGCCGACTACTATCAGATACGGTGGACGGTTTTCGGGGTTTTGGGAGTTACTCTGTTTCTGTCTGTGGGCGCGGTACTGCTGGTTCTGATACTGGGCGAACGCACCAGCCATGCGCTGATGAAAGCGCGGGACAATCTGGAAGCACAGGTTGATGCGCGCACCGCCGAATTGCAGAAAAATCAAAAACAGCTTGAGACGGCGGTGGAACGTTCCGGCCTTATTCTGGATTCCGCGGGAGAGGGGATCTTTGGCGTCGATCTGGAAGGGAAAGTGGCCTTCATCAATCCGGCCGCCAATCGAATGCTGGGCTATGGATCGGATGAACTCATCGGGCAGAAGGTTCACGAGAAAATTCATTATTCCCATGCCGACGGCAGCGGTTATCCCAGAGAAGAGTGCCCGATGTACCTGACCTATGTCGACGGCACCGCTCACCACGTAAGCGATGAGGTGCTCTGGCGCAAGGACGGAACGCCGTTTCCGGTGGAATATACCAGCATGCCGATCAAGAAGGACGCCCGGGTCGTCGGTGCCGTGGTTACCTTCATGGATATCACCGAGCGACGTGACATGGAGGCCCAGCTAGAATCAACAAAGTCGCAACTGCAATACATTCTCGACACGGGTCCAATCGGAGTGGCCTTTTCCACAAAAGGTAAAATCCACTTTGCCAATCCCCGTTTCATAGAAATGTTTGGTGCCGGGGTCGGTGACGCCTCCCCCGATCTTTATGTAAAACCGGAAGAACGGGACACCCTGATAAGTCGACTCAAGGCTGAAGGAAAGGTCGAGAATTACGATATCCAACTGTATAATCGGGAGCACCAGATCCGTGACATATTAATTACCTACCTTCCGATGACCTATGATGGTGAGGAGGGAATTCTGGGCTGGTTGCTGGATATAACCGATAGAAAAAAGGCCGAAAAGGAAATAAAGGAGAAATACAAGGAGCTGTCCCGTTTCAGGCGGATGGCCATCGGCCGCGAACTAAAGATGATCGAACTGAAAAAAGAAATCAATGAACTCCTTGAGGTAACCGGGAATTCAGGAAAATACAAAATCCACTAACTTTCTTCGCAAGCCACCGGCTTTATCGATTGGAATTGAAGCGGCTCTCGGCTTACCTGGGATTCCCGGTTAATTCTTTCAAAATCGAAAGATGCCGGCGGCTTATGAAGAAAGTTAATCAAAATATTTTTGTTTTATTTTCTTACAAAGTGGTCGCAAATGTCAGCAAAACCACCATCGGGATTGCCAGGACCTTTTGTGGCCGTTTCTCCGGCTTGTCCGGGTTAGGAATTGGGGATGGAAAAACTATGCTACGTCATGTACCGACTAACTCCCTATTGGCTGATAAAGCGCAGCGTGTTTCTTGGCGGCTTTACCTTTTTTTTCATTTTGACGACATTATCAATCCAGGCTGAAAAGGCATGGTATCCGGTAGAAGTGGAAGTATGGAACCCTCCATTCAATGATCAGCGCCAGCGGGAGGAAAAACTTTATACTCCCCTGGACAAAGCGCAGAAAAAATGGCGCATCCGCGTTTTTATTCCCCACCTGAAAGATGACTACTGGTTGGGGGTCAATTACGGGCTTATCCACGAAGCCCGCCGGCTCGGTATCAGCCTTTCGATATACGAGGCCGGCGGTTACGACCAGCTCGATGTTCAACGCCGGCAGATCGAAAATGCTATCGCCGAAAATCCGGACGGCCTGATCATCGGTGCCATTTCTCTGGATGGACTCAACGACCTTGTAAAAAAGGCCTCTGATAAGGGGATTCCGGTTCTGGATTTGATAAACGGCATTTCTTCACCGTTTATTACCGCCCGGGCAGCCGTATCTTTCTGGGACATGGGCTTTCAGGCCGGCAGTTACCTGCGCCGGCTGCAGGCAAACAGGGGGCAACCCCTAAAGATAGCCTGGTTCCCCGGGCCCGAGGGCGCCGGTTGGGTTGCCGCCGGTGATGCGGGCTTCCATAAGGCAATCGAAGGTGGCGCGATTGAAATCCTGGACTCACGGTATGGCGATACCGGCAGTGCCGCCCAGGCAAAGCTGGTCGAGGCCGCGCTCAGCCGGCATGCCGCTGATCTTAACTGCATCGTGGGCACCGCCGTTACCGCTGAATCTGCCGTAAAGATCCTGCGAAGACGCCGGCTGGCAGACAGGATAAAAATCCTGTCGTATTACTACGGTCCTGGTGTGCATCGCAGCATTCGTCGGGGTGACATCACCGCGGCGCCCAGCGACCTGACGGTGCTGCAGGCGCGCATCGCGGTCGATGTCATGGTGCGTATCCTCGAGAAAAGAGATTATTATAAACACGTGGCCCCCAGGGTTATGGTGGTGGATCGTGACACTATTCGCTCCTGGGATACCTCGACAACCCTTGCACCACGTGGTTTTAGGCCAATATTCAGCATAAACGAGTAAAACCTGAACGGAGGAGCTCAGCCTGTCGCAGCGTTGCGGAGATCCCGCCTGATCGGCGAATTGAAAATTGAAGATTGCAAACTGTATATTTGTGGATATCGCTCTGTCTCCTTAAAATCGAAAGAATACCTTAAATATTCACTATTCAATTGAAAATATTCAATTGTTACAAGAAAGTGAAGATATTCCAAATTTAATTTTTTTCACATAAGACGCAAAAATAACCTTCAAGGATCTATTTGCTTATGCGAACTATAATATCGTGGATTTTATTGATTCTTCTGGCCGTGGGAGGCATCGTCGGATCCTACACGTTGAGTGAAAAATTCCGTACCGATGCCAGACAAGTTTGGCAGGAGAAGGCCTCCCAGGCCGCACGGTGGCTTTCGGCAACCGTTCTGGGGTGGCTGGATGAGAGCTATGCACCCTTGTCCGGCCTCGCGATCCTTTTCGAAAATTCGCGCGAGGTTACCGAGGTTGAGTTTCTGGGCGCCACGGATGCCTTGGAAGCGCGTGCCACCGCCTTTTTCCTCGATGCCAAGGCCGTCGCCCGCCCGGGGGCGGACGGCGACAAATGGTCTATCGAATTCTCCGATGATCCCCTGGGGTCCTTGTCTGCGGACACACCCTTGAGCCGGCATCCAGTGATACTCGATACCATCAAAGTTGCCGTTGACAACCCGGACCAGATCATGCTGGGCGCGCCGTTTTCCAGTGCGGAGGGTTCACGCTATTCTCCGGCGGCGCTGGCCATTCAGGATGTCCGCGGCCCGCTAGTTGTCATCGGTCTGGTCAATTACGATGCCATTGCCAAAGGCCTGTTCGACATCCACAACCTGGATGGATTGCAGCTTCAAATCCAAGGTCGCTTCAAGGAGATGGGCGGTCCCGGGCCCCGGCGCGATGTTATCGGCAAGCCCGAACCCGACGCTCTGCACACGGTGACCACCCGGACCGTAAGTGCCGGAGCAGACCTGTCGATCACCTGGTATGTCAACAAGCGCTTTAGCAATGGGCCCCAGGAAGCTCTGGCCAATTTTACGCTCATGGGAGGGATTGGGGGCACCATCCTCCTTGTGTTGTTTTGCGGATTGCTGATGCAGCGGAATCGAACGATTACAAAAAAAGTCGAGGAAGCAACCGATGAATTGGCCGAAAGCCGTCAGCGCCTCGATCTGGCCCTGGCTTCTTCCGGAATCGGAACCTGGGATCGGGATATCGAAAATGACACCATTTTCTGGGACGAAGCCCAATATCGGATTATGGGAATTGATTCTGCCAATGCCGGACTCGATTGGGCAGGTTTCACCAAACTCATTTACCCGCCGGACGCACGGCGGTTCGCATCTGAGATTAATGCAGCCCTTGGTGGAGATAAAGATTATGTCAGCGAGTATCGATTCCGAAGGCCCAATGGAGAGGTCCGCACCCTTGAGGCGCGCGGGCATGTTATCCGGGATGCAGCGGGTCGACCGTTGCGGCTGATCGGCACGAGCATGGACATCACCGAACGCAAGCAAGCGGAGGAAGAGCTGAAGAAACTCTCCCAGGCTATGGAACAGAGCCCGGCCTCGGTGGTGATTACCGACCTCAAGGGGACCATCGAATATGTCAACCACAAGTTCTGTGAGGTCACCGGATATACCTTCGAAGAAGCGATCGGGCAAAACCCCCGCATCCTCAAGTCCGATCACACGCCGCCCTCAGTCTATCGGGAGCTGTGGAAGACCATTAAAGCCGGGCACGAATGGCGGGGCGAGTTTCAGAATAAAAAGAAGAACGGCGAGCTTTACTGGGAGTCCGCCACCATCTCCCCGCTGAAGTCTGCTGACGGCTCTACGGCTTATTACCTGGCCGTCAAGGAAGATATCACCGAGCGCAAGCAGATGGAGGAGAGCATCCGGGAAAAGGAGGCACGCTTTCGCGGATATTTTGAGTACAGCCAGGTCGGGATGGCGGTTACTTCACCGACCAAAGGATGGGTCGAGGCCAATGATCAATTGCAGAAAATGCTGGGCTATACCCTGGACGAGCTGCGTCAAATGACGTGGGCCGAGCTGACCCATCCCGATGACCTTGAGGCGGATGCAAAACAGTTTGAACGCATGCTGGCTGGTGAAATCGATAACTACACCCTTGACAAGCGCTTTATTCGCAAAGATGGAGAGATTGTGTATACCAATCTAACCGTTGCCTGCATCCGCGATAAAATGGGTGATGTCTTGAATGTCCTGGCCTCCTTTCAGGATATTACTGAGCGCAAAAAAATGGACGACGATCTGCATGAACGCATCAAAGAGCTGGATGAGGCCCAATCGGCCATGCTCAACATGATGGAGGACCTGGATGAGGAAAAGGCCAAGGCCGAAGAGGCCACCCGGGCCAAGAGCGATTTTCTGGCCAACATGAGCCACGAGATCCGCACCCCGATGAACGCGGTTATCGGTATGGCCCACCTGGCATTGAAAACGGAACTGACGCCCAAACAGGAGGATTACCTGAACAAAATTCAATCCTCCGCCAACTCACTGCTGGGGATCATTAATGACATTCTGGATTTTTCCAAAATCGAGGCCGGTAAGCTGGATATGGAAGCCGTGGAGTTCGATCTGTTGGAAACCCTGGACAACGTCGCCAACGTGATCACCGTCAAGGCCCAGGAAAAGGAAAATCTGGAAGTTTTGTTTTACCTTGATTCGCAGATGCCCAACTTTCTGGTCGGCGATCCGTTAAGGCTCAATCAAATCCTGGTTAACCTCGGAAATAACGCGATAAAGTTCACCGAGCAGGGTGAGATTGTGCTCACGACCAAGATCATTCAAAAATCCGATGATAAGGTCACCCTTCAGTTTTCAGTGCGCGATACGGGCATTGGCATGAGCGCGGAACAGCAGGCCAAACTATTCCAGGCCTTTTCCCAGGCCGACACCTCGACCACGCGAAAGTACGGCGGCACCGGGTTGGGATTGACCATCAGCAAGCGCCTGGTAAATATGATGGGCGGAGAGATCTGGACTGAAAGCGAACCCGGGCAGGGGACCACCTTCAACTTCACGGCCGAATTTGGTCTGGCAAAGGCAACGGTAAAAAGACGCTTTGAACCATCGGCGGATCTCAGGGGGTTGAAGGTCCTGGTGGTGGATGACAATGCCACTTCCCGAGAGATCTTGCAGGATATCCTGGAGTCGTTTACCTTCGAGGTGTATCTAGCGGCCTCCGGAGAAGAGGCCCTGGAAGAGATCGAAAGGGCCGACGGGGATCAACCATTTGAACTGGTGATCATGGACTGGAAGATGCCGGGCCTGGACGGTATCCAGACATCCCGACGTATCAAAAACCACCAGAAACTGAGTAAAATACCCGCCATCGTCCTGGTGACGGCCTACGGCCGGGAAGAAGTCATGCGGCAGGCCGATGAAATCGGGCTGGATGGCTTTCTGCTCAAACCGGTGAACGCATCGGTGCTGTTTGATACCATCATGCAGGCCCTGGGAAAAGAGGTTCAAAGCGTGTTCCGGACAGGCCGAAAAATAGAACAGAGCGCCGAGGAGTTAAACGCAATTTCCGGGGCTCGGGTGCTGCTGGTGGAAGATAATGAAATCAACCAACAGGTCGCAAAGGAGATTCTGCAGGGAGCGGGACTGATCGTCACGGTGGCAAATAATGGTCAGGAAGGTGTCGACGCTGCCAGGAAAAACCACTATGATGTCATCCTCATGGATATTCAAATGCCGGTAATGGATGGATACGCCGCTACCTATGAAATCCGAAATCTGAAATCTGAAATCCGAAATGTGCCGATCCTTGCCATGACCGCCCATGCCATGGCCGGTGATGAACAAAAGAGCCTTGAAGCCGGCATGAACGATCACGTTACCAAGCCCATTGATCCGGACAAACTGTTTGCCACTTTGCAGAAATGGATCAACCCCGGTGAGAAGCCAGTCGCGGGCCAACAAGCACAAGCGTCAATCCAACATCCTGAACCGAATCAGGCCGAACGCAATGAAGAGGCGCTGCCGGAATCTTTACCGGGTTTTGATCTTGCCGCCGGTTTGAAACGATTGATGGGAAATGAACGTCTTTACAGAAAGTTGTTGGTGGATTTTGGTACCAAATATACAGAGACGGCCGGTGAAATTCGCGCGGCCTTAGATGCCAGGGATTTTGAACAGGTCCATAGCCTGGTTCATAACCTGAAGGGTCTGGCAGGAAATCTGGAAGCCAAAGACCTCCAGGCGGCGGCCGTGGCAATGGAAAAACTGGTCAAAGGGCAGGCTGCTGAGACTGCCTCTGATAAGGAGCTGAACCAAAAATTCACAGAACTGGAAAATGCTCTGGAGCAGGCTCTGGACGCGGTTCAAACCTTAGGTTCCACGGCTGAAAAGAAGATCATTGAGAGCAGGGAAGACGCGAGGGCATCGATACCCCCCGAATTGATGAAGGAGGCGACTGAACGCATCAAAGCGGCTGCTGAACTGGGGGATGTGACGCAAATTAAAACAATTGCTGAAGAGTTGAAGTCTAAAGCTGACACCATGGTTCCTTTTTGTGATAATTTAATTCAATTAGCAGAGGATTTTGACTTGGATGGTATTCAAACATTCCTGGTCGAATTAGACAGCTAGATTAAGTTAGCGGAGAACCTTACATTGGAGACTCCCCAGCGACACCCTTTTGCAAAAGATACCTTAAAATGGGCCTATGGACGTTCAGGGCTCCAGAAAGTGTCAGGAGAAGAAGCGGTTCCTCTGAACTTTAATACCGGCGTTAAGAGACTTGATAATCCAATCTGCATTTGACATCAGCTGCCATTTCCGTATTAATTTTCAGAACAAGATGCTTGTATCGGGCTGACTATTTCATGCTCTAAACACCCTTGCGGTATCATGTTGGAACCTGATAATTCATCAGCACCGGCTTTATGGTAAATTCTGGTGTTTAAAATCAATCATATCTGGCACTGAATAATTTGATATCACAACTTGGCCCGACGTTGTCGGGATCTTGGTGGGGCGAGATGTGGAAAGCATATGGTAATGTTCTATGAAACGGCCTTGGATGCGATATTTGTTGCCACAGGCGGTGACATTGACGGGGATCTTCCTCGGGCTGCTTTCGATGGCGTGGGCACCTCACCATCCGTACGCAGCCGGGGTGGCCATTCTTGTCGCGTGCACATGCGATCTGATGGATGGTCGGGTGGCTCGCTGGACCAGAACCGAGAGCGCCTTTGGTCTTCATATGGACAGCCTTGCAGATATCATAAACTGTGGCGTGGCTCCCGCCTTTCTCGTCCATTACTGGAGTCTTCACGGCGGAGTGCTTGGTCGTTTCGACCTCTACCTGCTCGTCGCCTTCTTTTTCGTTGCCTGTGCGGCGGGACGACTCGCGCGCTTCAACGTGGAAGCCGAGAAAAACGCACCGCAAGACAAGGTTTCCCCGAATGACAAATTCGCTGTGTCGGAGACTTCTAAACCCCACTTCGCGCCCATCGAATTCTCGGGTATTCCCACCCCTGTCGGAGCGATGCTGCTTTGCACCGTTGTGATGGCCCATCATGAGACGGGCCTCTCGTTTTTGAAACGTGTGGAGTTCATGAGCCCTTACGTGTTGGTGATTGCCTTGTTGATGGTCAGCACGATTCCCTTTCGCTCCTTTAAGCAATTTCGCACGCGTTTTGGGCAGTTCTTTTTTTTCGGCTCAATTGTCGGGGGATTCACCACACTCGCGCTCGGAGGTCCCGGCGGAGCTGTCCTGTTGTGCCTGCTGCTCACCTACGTGCTCGACGGCCTCTTAAAGAAAGTGCTCTCCATCATCCACCCCTCATGACGCTGAACCCACATCTGCCAAGAAAGGGTAAAAGGCATACCCGCTTTGAGGTATTTTCGATAATCAATTTTTGACACTTTCAATATTTCAGTGGAAGCCCCAACTGTAATTGACGGCCACCGTTTTTTTATGCCGGGGCTTTTTTGATCTTTGCGTGGGGATTGGAAAAGAAACATTTAGTACCGTTATAATCGATATATGTAAATCATTAAAGGTAGCCAGGGATTGATAAAGATCTTTGAATGTAGGCAAAATTCAAGGATGGGCTTTTATATCCACTCCATTTCAGTCCTTCCCCAGAAACCAAATATAGAAGCCGGCAAATTCCCAAGTATTAAATACTTTCCAATTTCTTACGGAAATGAGCTGACAATTTTAAGATTAGATACACAAATACATAATAGAATCAATTTGTTGAGTTGATTTGAAGGCACGTATTGTAAACTTTCACCATAATGTAGATTGGCTAGGGGAAACATTCAATGGCTGGGGATTTTCTATTTGATAGGCAAATCCGACTATTTTAATCTTATTGTTATTGTGGATTTAATTGTCCAATTTTGATCCATTATCCTTTTCATTCCTATCCATGCTTTAAATGCACGTCTCGCTGGGGAAACGGGATTTCGATGCCAACTTCGTCAAAAGCGTCGTAAATGCCGGTGTTCAGTCCGTGCACGAG
>WOR8_10005600_pt1 | contig 14129 bp, 14 predicted proteins | sample DeeMarSeWOR38_10_FD_19890 | JGI IMG/M metagenome (IMG submission 19890) | reverse complement strand
ATTAGCACAAAATGGTGTAAGGTGGTTGATTATCCTTGAAGGAATCAATGATATTGGGTGGAGAGACGCAGGTGTAGGGCAGGATTTGATTAGCACATACACACAGATGATACACGGTGCACACGCCAGTGGTATCTTTGTATATGGAGCAACACTGCTTCCCATGGGTGGATCGTCCTACTATTCAACCGAGCATGAAGCCGAACGACAAACAGTCAATAAATGGATTCGGAACAGCGGTCTTTTTGACGCGGTCATTGATTTCGATAAGGCACTGCGTAATCCTGCAGATACATTGAGTCTTCTTCCCGAGGCTGATACAGGAGATCATCTTCATCCAAACGAAACGGGCCACCGGATGATGGCAGAGGCTGTTGATCTGAATTTATTTGAGGGGAGAAGATTCATTGGTCTATACCGATGACAGCCATACAATTTGTTTTGAACCTGAATGTGCAACAGTAGGCGAAAGTTTGGAAATATTAAGCTTTGAGTATGAAGTTGCCGCAGAAATCAAGAATCGACTGTAATTTAAGGCAGGTTGACATTCAATTCTGTATGTGGATATCAAATTTAAAATGTATGCATAGATGTATTAAAAAAGTAACGGATTTTATTTTTAAAAGAATGGCAATGAATTCTCCGGGATTCATGAATACCTCGTTGTGATGATTGTTGGATTCAATAAAATTGACTATTGGAATGGGTTTCCTGTATTGTTCTAATCTTCATTCAATAAATTAAAATGAATATCACTCAAATAGGAGGAAAAGCCATGAAACATTTGTCTCTAACCTGTATTATCTTTGTCCTGTTATTCATCTGCGTTTTATCTGCACAAATCCCAAGGACCATCAGCTATCAGGGGATATTAACGGATATGCAAGGGACGGCTGTACCGGACGGCAGTTATAATCTGACATTTAAACTTTATGATGCGGCAGCCGGCGGTTCCGCACTGTGGACTGAAACTCAAACCCTGACGGTAACGGCGGGTGTGTTTAATGCCACTCTTGGCAGTGAAACAGCACTTGATCTGGCGTTTGACCGGGGTTACTGGCTGGGAATTGCCGTAAATTCTGGATCTGAATTAACACCGCGTATTGAGATGACAGCATCGGCATACAGTTTAAGAACGGCAGCAGTTTCCGACAGTTGCATCACATCGAGAAATATTTCCAACAGTCAAGTGGTACGGAGTATCAATGGCTTAAAAGACCATGTTGACCTAAATGCGGGTAATAACATCAGTATCACTCCTGTCGGTAACACATTAATTGTAGCTGCCAATTTAACCGGTATAGGCAACACTCTTGACCAGGCGTATGATCAGGGTGGACCCGGTGCCGGCAGAACGATTTTTGCCGATTCCGGCGCATTTGAAGTGACGGGCTCTGATGGCGTACTTTTTTCAGGAACTTTTGGTGATGGTAGGATGCCGGTAGAAGGAGCTGGGACGCGGATGATGTGGTATCCCCGCAAAGCTGCTTTCCGTGCCGGGCGAACTGAGGGTACAAGTTGGGATGATGTGAATATAGGCATTTCTTCAATTGCTATGGGAAGTGAAACAACAGCAAGTGGACCCAATTCTACGGCTCTTGGATATCTAACAAAGGCAGGTGGAAGTGCATCAACTGCGATGGGAAGTCAAACGACGGCAGGTGCAAGTTATTCCACTGCCATGGGATTAGGTGCAACTGCAAGCGAACAGAGCAGTACTTCGATAGGAGAATCAACCCTGGCCAGTGGTTACGCTTCGGTTGCAATAGGATTGCATTCTATATCAAGCGGTCCTTATTCCATAGCCATTGGAGGATATACGACAGCGAGTGATTATTATGCTTTGGCGTTGGGATGCTCAACATCAGCAAGCGGGAATAATTCTACAGCAATGGGACTTCAGACAACAGCAAGCGGGTCCCATTCCACGGCTCTTGGTTATCAAACAACTGCGAGTAATACTGCATCAACTTCACTGGGATTCCAAACCACCGCCAGTGGTGGCAATTCCGTGGCTCTTGGATATCAGACAACGGCAAGCGGAGCTCAGTCAATGGCTACAGGTTTTTCGTCTATAGCTAAGGGTCATAATTCCTTTGCCATAGGATTCAGAGCAAATGCCAATCATAACGGCTCAATGGTAATTGCAGCAAATTCATCACCAGACATTGCAGATTCCGTCATATCCGGTGGCCATGAACAAATAGTCCTGCGTGCGGATGGCGGTATGTATATCACAAATACCGGAGGCCAGGCACCGTATGAACCGGATAGATTAATCAACACCTCAACCGGGGCCTATCTCACTGCCGGCGGTGTATGGACCGATAATTGTGATAGACATGCAAAGGAAAATTTTGAGCCTGTCAACAGCGCGGAATTGCTGGGTAAATTAAAATCACTGGAAATAACCGTGTGGAATTATAAGACTGAAAATCCGGATATCAGACACATCGGCCCGGTCGCCCAGGATTTTTATGCTGCTTTTGGCGTGGGCAATGATGATAAATCGATCTCAACGATCGATCCGGCCGGTATTGCCCTGGCAACCATACAGGAACTGGAAAAACGCACCGGCCAGCTGCGCGAAGAAAATGAACACTTAAAAGAAAGAATAATCCTCCTTGAGCATAATATGAAACGGCTGGAAGAACTTTTCCGCCGAGAAAATAGTGATGATTTACACTAATATCATCACCTGTTATCGGGAGATTGAAAATGAATGGAAATAAATTAATGTATCCGGTTTATATCCTGGTATATATGTTCTTGCTGACGGATGATGGTATTTGCCAGTATGCGGTTCAGAACAGTGTGTTCAGTAACGGGGGCGGCATAATAACCGACTCAACTGAATTTTCCATCGGGGCAAATACCGGGCAAGCGTTGATCGGCAAAACGGACGATGATCAGTATATCATTCAATCCGGATTCTGGTATCAGTCACCCTATTTTATTACCGGTACGGATAGACAATATCCGGATGAAATACCCGGGCAATTTGTACTCGATCAAAATTACCCTAATCCCTTTAATCCGTATACGACGATCAGATTTGGCATTCCCGTCGCTGCCAATGTAACCATTGATTTATATAATATTCTCGGTCAAAAAATAGCGTGCCTGTTTGAAGACAGAAAAGCACCGGGATATTATCAGGTAATAGTAGATGCCGGCAATCTGGCAAGCGGTATCTACCTGTACACAATCCGGGCAGAAAATTACAGCGGCGTAAAGAAAATGGTGGTGATAAGATAGTGTCATATGACTATATGATAGATGTTTTTGACAGGATTGACAGTAAAAAGTCTATTTTTCAGAAGTCTCATATTAAATATTGAAATTAATATATTTAGTAGTATTCACATTTGCTGTTATTCTGTTGATAAAAATAGTGCTGTGGTCATATGATACAATTTACGATCCCTGCACCTGGCTGTTATTGAAATATACGAAAGCGTGGTATGAAGAGAGCTGAACATGAGATTCTCAGGCTTGATGAAAGGGACGTTCCCGAAATTGTGAATATCCTGTGTGATTCTTTTGCCGATTATCCGGTCATGCGGTTTGTGATCGGTTCTGCAGCCGACTACGATCGTAAATTGAAAATTCTGATGCATTTCTTTGTTATGGCCCGCCTGTATCGTGATGAGGTGATTCTGGGAATCGGAGACCGGTCAGAGTTAGATGGCGTTGCTCTGATTTCAAATCCGGATCTTTCCGTGAACCTGCCAGAACTGAACGATTTGCGGGAACAGGTTTGGTCGGAACTGGGTGCTCAGGCCAGATCCGGATATGAGCAGTTCAGCGATGCCTGTGCACAGTTTCAGGTTGATGTTCCGCATATTCATCTGAACATGATCGGAATCAGACACAGTGCCCAGGGTAAGGGATTGGGACGCAGGTTGATCGGGCAGGTGCACCTGTTATCCATGCATGATTCAAATTCCAGGGGCGTCACGCTGACGACAGAAGATCCGGCTAAAGTATCTTTTTATAAATACCTCGGTTATCGCCTCACTGGCCAGGCAAGAATTGCACCGCAATTAGAAACCTGGAGTTTTTTCAGGCCGGATTGAATCTGATGAAGGCCATTGCCTGCCTACATGACAAATGGATGCAGCAGCTGAGAAGGTCTTGACCGCTTCTTGGTGAATTTTAAAAGACCTCTTTACCTAGTTGGAAAAATTTTCAGGACGCAGATATGCAAAAAACAGCGTTTGCCAGGTATCGCCCCGAGGAACGGAATAGGTTGGTCTAAATCCCAGAAGATTTATTAAAATTGGAAAGCAGTCATAGGGAGTGGGTGATTGATGCTGATAAATCCTTCAATCAAATGAGCGAAAAAGGATTGGATGTTACCAAAGTATTTATCAACCTGGATGAATTAATAGGCTGGTGCAAGGAACATGATTATCAAATAAATGCCAAATCACGCAGTGAATTCGCTGCTAAAAAAACATGAAAATTTATATGAAAAATTGTGGTTTTCTCAAACCTATTAATTTGACATTATTCCGTGCAATACTGGGATTGTTGGTAGACAATACACACCCCCTTGTAAAATAATGTGTAGTTTTTTTGTTCTTAAATATTATGCATTTGACTGAAACATAGAATTTTAATATTATCTTGCGTCCCTGATATCAGCTGAACTTCATTGGTATCCAAATAGCACTCGTAGTAAATCGGTATGATGATTTACCATGGCATCTCTGGTTAATACCGTCACAACGGCTGGCTTTCAAATCATAGCAATGATCTAGCTGGAGCAGGATAGGCAGAAAGAAAAGATATGATTCGTAATTAATAATCGATATATAATTTAATTACTAAACCGTATTTGCTTTCAATTTATTTAGAAATTTCTTTCGGGAATTAAACAGGTACCAGAATCAGTTCAATCTGATGATCATTATGACTATAAGATAAACCATGCAAGATTGAGTATGACTCCGGGTGGCATTTGATTTTTGTGCCAGTATAGAAAAAGTAATTTAGTATTGCATGATCATTATGGTGTACCTTAAATTTCTATGCAAGCATGACGGATTGATCAAATTTGGTGACAATGCAAGTGTCATTGTGCGGATCAATACCTGAATAAAACATCCTGAACCTCTTGATTTTTGCTTTTTAAAAGCCATTTGAATAATAATTGAATATTACAAATGGCAAATCCTTTTATATAATATCAATGGGTTTATGCGGAATATCGTAAGCATAATACGAATTCTCAGCATTCTTTAACTATTGAAAATCCAGGATCAACCGCTTAGCACTTTCCATTCTGTCCGAGGCCTTCTGGACATATGAGAGGAGTAAAATTATGGCAAAGATAGAAGTGAAAGACTTCTTCGGGCGCGACCCCCTTAAGGGGGAGGATGCCAGAAAAGCTTTAATCTCGGAAATGGGAGCTGGTGCGATCGAAGTCATCGTTCCGCTTGAGGGTGGTTATGGGTGCAGCTCGCTGCAAGTCGAGAGTAGGCTGAAAATGCTGGGACAGGATCTGGGATCGAAGATCGCTCCGCACCTTTTGAAGGTCCTTATTGAGGCGCCTTGGAATTCGAAAACGTCGGCCACCCCTTGCTATGGAGGTATCGAAGCAACCAATAAGATTGTGACGCCTATCATCGATATCCTGAAACATGGTGAAAACTTCGAGAATGAACGTATGGCAATAGAGGCGCTCGGCTATCTCGGCGCGAATGCATGGGCATTCGATCTCGCGGAGTACGCAAAGAGTGGTATATGGGCATTTCAATTACCGCAGTACGGTAAGAATGGTGAGCATATATCGAAGTATCCCTTCGGTAAACTAGCCTCGTACGTGTTGGAAGCGCTAGCGCGTTTTGTAGCGCGCAGTAATGAGATCAATAACCGGGCTCTATTCAAACAGCTTACCGAGTTCTTGTTGTTATACAACAAAGAGGAACCTGGTGGACCAAATTTGGTTGAAAGGCATAAGCATGAATTTACTGGCTCGAGTGTTGACCTGTTGATTGATGAGTGGCTGCGAGGATCGAATGTCGTACTACAGGAGCTTGCTGCGGATCTACTTGGCAGCATCGCTCCGGTTAGGGCGGCTCGGTACCTACTTCAGGTCGCGACTTCGCCTTCCACACCACCATCGTTGCAGAGATCAGCGTCCGTGGCCTTAGGTGAGATCCGACATCCTGTTGTAGCGCAGCTTTTGGCAGATGCGTTGCGCGATGAGGATACCCCAAAGCAAAATCTAGAATGGGCCTTCAGTACCCTCTACGCAGTTCCGATCGACTGGACCGGTACGGAGGCGTACGTGGACGAAGTCCTGAACAGTAGCGAGGAGCCTTCAGCACAGCTGCAATACTCCCTGGCAATGCAGGGCGATAGCCGGTGTCGCACGGATCTTGAGTCAAGGCTTGATGCCGATACGCCATTCAAACGCTGGTCGTCTGCGCTTGCATTGGCACGCCTACTGGGATCAAAAGGGAGAGAACTACTCGAACACCGGGCTGAAGACGCTTCGGACTCGATAGAGCGTTGTGCTATGTGGGCGGCACTAATTCGATGTGGTGATCACTCGAAGGTGAGCTCGCTACATGAGGCTCTCACGGAAACTACAACACTACCCTTACTCCGTACAATCTGGCAGATTGAACTCCTCGACGTATTTAGACAGGTTCCATCATTCGATGATCGCGCATTCGGGCTCTGGAGGATCGCTGCTGGATTAGGTGTCCGTCAAGTACAATACTTCGACGCACTCAAAAACCACGAGTCAGAAATTTATACCTTGACACCAAGACCTAAGCAATTGTCATTGGCAGCTGAAAAGAGCTCTAAACCGCTCAAATTGTTTGTGAGCTACAGCCACGCCGACAAGGGATGGCTCGAACGATTCCAACTGGCACTCAGCCCCCTGGTGCGAAGCGAGCGCATGGATCTTTGGGACGATACGCAAATTGTTCCCGGAAAATGGAGGGTTCAGATCAATGACGCATTGTCAAACGCAAATGCAGCACTATTCCTGGTTAGCACTCGCTTATTGGCTTCTGACTTTATAATGAAGCACGAACTCCCGGATCTGCTAAATCTCGCCGAGCAAAATGGAGTAAAGATCATCTGGATTCTTTTGGAAGACTGTCTTTGGGAGGAGTCAGGGCTGGCGGAGTACCAAGGGGAGAATGCCGGACAGCCGTTGTCAACTTTACCCGAGGGTGAGCAGAACCGAATTATTATGAAAACTTGTCGTAGAATTCGAGATCTTTTATAGTAACATAAGGCATCGTTTAGAGCGGATGATTCCAATCGAAGCGGCGGCTTTTTCAAGACTAACACCATGTGTATAGTATCAAGCACAGAGGTTGTACAAAGGAACCAGAGTTACTAATTCAGCCTATTTCGTTTTTACCTCAGAACAAGAAATCGCTCTTGAATATTTTAAAGCTGCTTTCATGCAGAAAATGCATTTCACCAAAACAGACCTTTAAATTACACATTTTGGCTAATAATAACTTTGGTTGATCAAAAAGTCCATTTTTACTTTCATATCCAGCAAATGCGTTTGGCTACTCATTTTACTGAATTTCAAAAGAAAGACGTAGACTAGAAAAAGAGAAAATTTTCTGCTAAATAGTGTACCTGTCGGTTAGGAACATATTTAGGTGAATCAGAACACATTGAGGTATTTATGAAAAGAATCTAATCTTTTGCTTGAATTGAGATTAGTCAATTATAATATTAAGCTTATTAAGCAATTCACCCTGTTCATTAAAGACAAAGAGATACACCCTGCAAACATGGATATCAATGCTGCTAACATAGTAGGAATTTATCTGAGCATAGCGCAAATTCATATCTATTCGAATTAATGGTTTTGATCTTGGGTATAATAAAAAAAGTACTTCTAGTGGAAAATATGGATTAGTATCACAACAAAAAATCCAGTGACTGCATATAGTGCAATGATAGGTATGTTCCTGATAGAATATCGACGCCGTTGGCTGCATGACCGTCATCCTATAATTATTTATAGATAAAAGAAAAGATAAAAAAACAATGGAATTAGTTACATTTATCAATAGCGGCACAGGGCTTATCACAGCCATTGCCGCTTTAATCGCTGCAATTGCTGCCCTTATCAATGCAATCGGTAATTACCGCAAAAACCGCCTGAAAAAAGCGGATGCGAATGTTACCAAATATTCCGGAAAAAGAATTCTGATCAAAAAGGCCATTTTTATTTTTGGGATATTTTCATTATTTGTTTCAATAAGCATTTTTGTTGTTCGTGCCTTTACCGGCTCCATGATGATCGAAATTACCCATCCGTCTGATGGGAGCAGGGTACAGATTACCGACACCATCGAGGGCAAATCAAAGAATATCCCTCAGGGCAAAATGATATGGATTGTCGTGTACTCCTATCCTTCAGAAAAATATTTTCCGAGTCACAAACCGGCCCAAATAGGGGAAAATGGCAATTGGTCATCCGCCATATCCATAGGTTCATCCGCCGATAGCGGTAAGGAATTTAATATTTTGGCCTATCTGATCGCTGAAAACACTCGCAAGGAACTGGAAGCAGAATTCAGTCGAAAAGATTTTGACGGACTTAAAAGACTTCCCCCTGACATGCTGCTATTCCATCGTATACAGGTGTTCAGAAAGTAAAGTACAAATATAATATTTATAAAAATTTTAATTCACTATCAGAGCTTAGTGGAGGAGTGCAGCCATGAAAAATCTGAAATTCATTTCCATGGGGGTGAACATTTTTTTATCAATACTGATATTGCCGTCATCAGCACTAATAGCACAAGAGCAGTGTTTAACTGATGCGTGGGATGCATTCAACAAGAAAGATTATGAAAAAGCAATCGCCTTCTCAAACGAATGCATCGATAACTTTGCAAAAGCGGCCGCCAGAATTCAGAAGGAATTAGACAGTTTAAATGTTCCGCCACCGCCGACTGGTGCCGTAAGTGATGCAGAAAAAGACCGGATCTTTAAAAGAGGTTTATTGAATGACGTGGCAACCGCATACTGGATAAAAGGGCGTTCTGCTGAATATCTGTATCGTAAAGGGGGTGCCAAAAAAGGCGAATATAAAAAGCTGGCGGAAGAAGCCTATAAAGAGGCGTGTAACTATAAACACGGCAGGACATGGAATCCCAAAGGATGGTTTTGGTCGCCATGTGAGTCAGCTTCTGATCGTCTACCTTTAGAATAACCTATTCGAATAAGAAATAAAACTTCGACATCGGGGATATCTATTTGTCCCTTGAAGTGCCGCTACCGGCGATTATTAGACTGGAGGAAATAGCTATCCGTTGCAAAAAATTCAATTTTTTCGTTTATTAATTTTTTTATTCAATCATTTCCTCTGATCGGGTGTGTATTGCTGTAGCGGTATCACAGACGTTCCAGCCGCAGCGCCTGGTCAGAATTCCGCATGAAAGTCCGTTAAACGTGAATAATAAATGCGAAATTTGGTCTAATCACTTACGGGCTTGACTACCTGAAAAGCTCCCTGAATGTTGGTATTTAAGAAATTTTATCTTTTCCGGCTTATGTTCGTTCAGTTTTTAGAAAAGTCTGTTGAAAGACCTCTGTATGTTCAGATTTATCATGCAGTAAACTCGTAAAATAAGGAGATGACTATGCGCGGTTTATCCAGGCTGGCATTCCTCAGTATCCTGGCCGCATGCGCTGTTTTCACGGCAACCGCCAGCGGGAATCCTGATTATTTGAATCAAATCTGGCAACGGGTGGAATTCGGCACGTATATTGGCAGCACACATATCTGGTCGCTCGATCTCGATGGCAACGGTTCGGAAGAAATGAATTTTGCTTAAATAGCATCCATAGTATGGAGTCATTTGCACCTGAACCATTAAAAAAAATCTTGCCGCGCCAAAGTGTAAATTCTCAGAATAAAAGTAATAATACGGATGATTTTTCGAATTCGTTGATTATATAAAGCACATATTCTTATTCCCCCCCCTTTATAACGGGGGTTAGGGCGTTGTATTTTCTTAACTTATGATGAACAAACCCCCTGGTCACCCTTTTCTTAGGGGAAATCAATCTACTTTCTCGAATAGTTAATTTTGTTGCCGAAATAGCGAGGAATTACACGACTGCGGATCTTTTATATGTGATCACAATTTTCCTTGAAACAGGTGTTTCATTTTTCCGTATGTTGTTACAGGGCTGACTTTTACCGGTAATCCCAACTGGCTTTCGTATACAATTTCAACAATGATGAACCGGTTTTGGCACCATCAGGTGAAAATACTTCACGGATTTACAGCAGGGCAAATGCCAGCATTGAAAGGAATTATGTCAGAGAAGCGTTCCTGCTTGATGGAGGATGCAAACATACATATTTTCAGGGTGCAGGTTTATGCAACAATCATACTGTATCGGATTGTCTAAGAACGCATCCTGACCTGCTTCGGTAGCAACGATGTGTCCTGATTGAGGCGAACCGGGCAAATCAAGAACTGGAGTATTACAAATGGCTGCAGGTGGACTCCTCAAGGTCTGGCATGCGTATTTGCCTGCTGAATGTCACGGAACAGAATATCGCTTTTTTACCTACATATTGATCAAATAAAGGAGATTTTTAAAATGCGAATTTTACACAAGTCATTTTATCTGAAGTTCTTATTAGTTCTTTTTTGTTATTCCATTTGCTTTCAGAATGACATACTGGCACAGGACAAGGCTGCTAAAATGGACGAAGTGATGAAGAAGATTGCCGAAAACCGCCAGTTTAATGGATCAGTATTGGTTGCAGAGAAAGGGGAAATAGTCTATAAAAATGGATTTGGCTATGCGAATATAGATTGGAAAATTCCGAATAATCCGGACACGAAATTCAGAATCGGTTCAATCACCAAGCAATTTGTGGCTCTGCAAATCATGCAACTGGTTGAAGAAGGCAAGATCAAACTGGATGGTAAATTGACCGATTATCTGCCTGAATACCGTAAAGACACCGGCGATAAGGTCACGATCCATCATCTGTTGACCCATACCTCCGGCATCCCGTCCTATACCGGTTTGCCCGGATTCTGGTCGGATTCCACACGTAATCCCTATGAGATCGATTACATGGTAAAGCATTTCCACAGCGGCGACCTGGAGTTCGAACCGGGATCTGAATACCGGTATAACAATACGGGCTATTTTTTACTGGCCGTCATCATCGAAAAAGTGACCGGAAAGTCGTATGAAAAAAACCTGCAGGATAGGATCCTCATACCGTTGGATATGAAAAATTCGGGTGTCGACCGTAATGCGGAAATTCTTGAAAACAAGGCCAGCGGATATTATAAAGAGCTGACGGGATATACGAATGAACCTTATTTTTATATGCTCAATGCCATGGGAGCAGGTGATATGTATTCAACCGTTGAAGATCTTTACTTATGGGATAGGGCGTTATACACCGATAAACTGATATCGGAAAAATCCAAGAAAATAATGTTCACCCCCTTTCTGAATAAATACGCCTATGGCTGGGGTGTGTCCAACGTCTCGCTTGGTGAATCTTCCGACAGTGTACAGGTTGTGACGCACAGCGGAGGGATAAACGGCTTCAACACCAGAATCTTTCGCCTGATCGAAGACGGGCATTTAATCGTATTGTTTAATAATACCGGCAGTACGAACCTCAGTGAAATGTGCAACACGATCACAAATATTCTGTATGACCGGCCCTTTAAAATACCTAAAATATCGATTGCGGAAACGATCGGGAAAACAATACTGGCAAGCGATATTGAAGCCGCTGTCAAGCAATATCATGAACTAAAGACCGGTCAGCCGGACGCCTATAATTTTGAAGAGTCTGAATTGAATAATTTAGGCTATCAGCTTCTCGGCGAAAATAAAATACAGGAGGCGATAGAGATATTTAAATTAAATATTGAACAATACCCGGATGCATTCAATCCCTATGACAGCCTGGGTGAAGGCTATATGATCGAACTGGCGATAAAAAATTATGCCAAATCCCTGGAATTGAATCCTAAAAATACCAATGCGATCATAATGTTAGCCAGGATCAATAAATCCAACTAAGAGAATTAACGATCGTCAGTATCAGCGGGCATAGTAAGCCTATCAGGTGACGGACTGTCAGCGTCGTATACAATCGTTTTTACGGGGAAGGATATTCTGTCTGCCATATGGGGAAATGTCCCCTAAGGATTTTCGGCAGGGCATGTGATTAATCTGGCGAGATTACCTATAAAATAATTCCTGCTTGATTAGCGGTACAGAAATACATATTTTAAAAATGTTGATCAATTCCTGATAGTGCAGATGCGGTCGAACATTGACCTCAATATGATCCCGTCAGCATGTGATTGCAGCAAATGGACAACGTAACTTTTCATAAACAAGAATAATATCAGTTCAGTCAAGCGGTGCCGCCGTGGAGCGGGCGCCTTTCACCGGAAATTAGTACGGAAAGAGAGGAAAAGATGAAAAATATGAACAGGCGCAAGGCGTTAAGATTAGGTATTGCCGGAACCGGCGTGCTCAGTACTCCGTGGTTTTTTGCACGTTGCGAGGGTACTAAAAATATGGGAGGGCGGGTCGGGGAAATTCATGCGCGCGTGGCAGCGATCCGCGGAGATGATCTGAACGCAATGACACGCGATGCCATCGACGCCCTGGGCGGCATCCGGTCGATCATCGACGAAGGCGATACGGTATTTGTCAAGCCTAATTTTGTCTCCTTTCCATGGGCGCGGACGAATAATTGTTTTCAGACCGGGGAATGCACCAAACCTGAAATAGTCATTGCCGTCACCGAGGAATGTTTAAAAGCGGGCGCCGCGGAAGTCATCATCGGGGAGGGTTCTCATCTGCCGACCTTCGAATGGCAGTATGCCGTTACATTGGATGGCAGCACGAATCTCGTACGGGAAGCTGAACGACTGAGCACATTATATGCGGGTAAAGTCACTTTAGCATGTCTGGAAACTGATTCGCCCGCCTGGATTGAGGTTCCATCGCAGACACCACTTGCAAAAATTGCCATTTCAGATCTGGCTGCCAATGCCGATAAGGTTATTTCAATTCCGGTGGCCAAAACACATTCCTGGGCGCAACTGACACTGGCTTCAAAGAACTTTATCGGTATCACGCCGCTTTCACGCTATGCACAGCTGGTCGATAATACCTGGTGGAACCGGGGCACTTTTGATCACAGCAGCCCGCAGGCTATCGCTCAGGTCTATCTCGATATCGTGAAAAATATAAAACCCGACCTGTCAATTATTGATTTTTCGATCGGCATTGAAGGCGATGGTCCGACCAGAAACTGGGGCGGCACCACGGTGGATGTGAAGGACCGTCTCGGATCGTGGGCGATCATAGCAAGTACCGATATCATGGCAGCCGATGCAACAGCCGCCCGTATCATGAACCATGATGTATATAAAATCGTACAGCTTTCCATGGGTTTCAATATGGGCCTTGGAGAGATACGGGAAAAATCAATTGAATTTCTGGGTGAAAACATTGATAATCTGCAAATGGACTGGAAACCGGCTCAATTAAAAGGATAAATATTTCAATCATATCCTGGGAAAAAATCAAAGCTATTGTATACCGCAGGTTCGATCTGTACTTTAGATTTTCTGTCGGACTGGGAATACCTGAGTGATGAGGATTACAGATCTAAAAAAGTTCAGGTTGCCGGAATCCTTCTCGAAAGATTGAAGGGGATCCACCCCGGAATCAAAAATGCAATGGATTCTTGTGACGTCGGAACGGCAAAAACAATCAGACGGTATAAGATGAATCCGGCGGGTAGCGTGTATTGATTCGCTCAGATTCCAGGCCAGGCGGGTAACAGCAGATTCCCCCGGGAACCGCTGGTTAATACTCTATATTTCGATTCAGCATGGACAGAGCCGGGTGGCGGATTTGGGGGCGGGTATATGGCTGCAAATAAAATTATGCAAAAAACAAAACACTAATACATACTTATTTGGCTTGAATTATTCACCACCACGCCTGCGGCGGGCAGGCAGAGAACCTAGAGTAAATATAAGTTAAATAGAACCAACAGGTTGTGACCACCATTATTTTAAAAATCTTGAACATATTAAATTGATAAAATA
>WOR8_10004163_pt1 | contig 14130 bp, 6 predicted proteins | sample DeeMarSeWOR38_10_FD_19890 | JGI IMG/M metagenome (IMG submission 19890) | reverse complement strand
CGATTTCAATTTTCTTTGTTCTTGGTTGTTCATCATAAGAAGCTAATCTAGCCCTAGATTGCGACCATGCCCTTAATTCTGCTATTTCTTCTTTCATTAACCTAGAGAGTGGTACTATTTCCTCTATACAATTTATTATGTCTAATGAATTCACTTCACGATCCTCAGAAAAGGCTTCAAACATAGCAGCGATGATAGACTGTTCGATCTCTGCACCTGAAAATCCTTTTGTCAAATTCGTTAATGAATTCAGATCAAATGCTTCAGGGTCGCGATTCCGTTTCTTAAGATGAATATTGATAATTTCTTCCCGTTCTTTCTCGGAGGGTAAATCAACGAAAAAAATGTCATCAAACCTACCCTTTCTTAATAATTCTGCAGGAAGCTGCTGAACATTATTTGCTGTTGCTATAACAAACACAGGTTTTTCTTTTTCTTGTAACCAAGTGATAAATGTTCCAAATACTCTACTTGTTGTCCCTGCATCTGAATAATTACTTGATGAAACACCTGCAAAACCCTTCTCAATCTCATCTATCCAAAGAATTGATGGGGAAACAGATTCTGCAGTTTTTATAGCCATCCGTATATTGTGTTCACTTTCTCCAACAATACCCCCAAAGAGTTTGCCTGCATCTAACTTTAATAACGGTAATTTCCAAAGTGATGCAACAACTTTAGCTGTTAATGATTTCCCTGTTCCTGGGATGCCAATAAGTAGCAAACCTTTAGGAAAAGGTAAACCATACTCTTGGGCTTTCTCAGAAAAAGCACGTTTTCTTTTGAATAACCATTCCTTTAAGTATTCAAGTCCACCTATATCTTCAAATCCTGCGATTGAATTGTAGTACTCAAGAATACCAGATTTTCGAATTATCTGCTCTTTCTCTTTAATTATTATTGCTGGATCAAATCGTTTAGTTTGGACCAAAGATTTAGCAAAGGTATTTTCCGCTTCATCCAGAGTCAAGCCCAACGTTGACTTTAAAACTAGTTCTTTCTCTTCATCGGTTAACCTGACATCGACCTTTGGATTATGTTTTAATGGTTCAATTATGCTTATTAATACATCATTTAATAAAGAATCTGAGGGAAAATCAAAATCAATCACATTTATTGTTTTTTCAAGCTCAATTGGCACCTATAATAGGGGAGATACTATAAAGCAGGTTTTTTTTAAACGTTTTAAATGACCCTTTAGATCCCTAAGTTTTCGAGTTATTACTGGATCTTTAATAAAGGCATGAAAATCTTTTAACATGAATACAGCTGGTTTTTGATAATCGATAATATAGTTTAATGCAGCATAAGGATCAACAGGTTCTCCATCTAGAATTTTACCTTCATGATCAGAGAATCCTTCTGTTGTGCTCCATATAATAAGCTGTTTTTCTGTCTGTTTTGCTAACGAGTTTAACATTATGGCTACTCTTTCTTCTTCCCATGAAACAATATAGATTAATGGATACCGAGCTCTTATTAAAACATTAAGCTTTTTATATAAGATTTCATTATTATCATTCATTTAATCTCCATTCCTAAGACTTCCTCAAGATCAACGATGATTTATTATGCGTTTTATTCTTTTACTCGTTGATTCATGATATTCACGCTTATAAGGCCGCTTTGTTATTTCACCTAATGCTTCATCTAAAAATTGAGTTTCTTTTGTACAATCTTTTCCTTGAATACCATTTACTTTATAAGAAATGTTACCAGAAGCGTTAATGGTCAATTCAATCTCAATCTTCTCCTCATTCATCTTGAATAACCTCTCTTGACTATTACTAGTTTAATTTCCCCGGTTTCATCAATGATTTCCCGAGATTTAATCCTATAACCCTTTTTTCGCATTTCATGAAGGATTTTAAAAACAGAATATTCCTTTTGAACCTCATTAATGAAATTACTTCTACTTTTCCCTATGGATCGTGTAATATTCCCTGCATACCAATCTGCTACAATCTGAAAGCTACCATCTTTTATTGATTTTACAAATCCAATGTCAAACGAACCAGATGTCTTAATTACTATGTCACCCTTTCGAACTCGTCCATTATAACCTTTAATTTCAGAATTCTCTTCTATTGAGTAATTAAGCTTTTTTAGTGCTTGTATTAAGCAGCTATGATCTATTATTCTAGTTTTAATTGTTGAAAAATGAGACATTTTTCTTTAAACACCTATTATTACTAAAATATCTTCAAAATTCTTCTACCTGAAAGAAAACAATATACTTCAAACAAAAGCACTTAAGTAGTGACCGAGTGAAAAATAAAAGTAATATAGGCATGTCTGGTTTAATATGTCTAAAAAATCACTATGAACAATTAGTAGAATGCTTTAATGAAGTGTTTTATGATATCTACAAATTTTATTTGAGTAAAAATACAGTGATTAAGAAAGAAAAACTAGCTAATTCTTTTCTTCATATTTTTGCCAATTAATATAGTCAGTCTTGAATAATTTACATTTTATAATTTCAGTCTAGAAAACCTTTAGGTAAGCATATAATTTCCATGTTACAAGGAAGAAGATAGGAGAAGAGTAATTAAATGGCTCAGAAACGTGATAATTTAGGCCGATTCGTAACAAATAATCCAAAAACAATTGTTATGCGTGTCACAGAAGAGGAGAAGGAACTAATTCTTATGTTTCGTGAGATTCAAAATCCCGAATTAGAAGAAAAAGACCATTTCGCTCAAGAATTGATGGAACTAATCCGGCATCGAATGAATAACTTGGAATTCTAAAATAAAGTTAATAAAAAGTTATTTAATTGTAAATAGAAACTAATATAGAAATGAAATTCAACTAAAAAGAAATTCTAGAGTAATAGTTAGAAAAATTGGATTAATTATATTGAAAAAAGAAAAAAAGGGAGGAAGGAATTAGATATGTTTCCTTCATCTGAATAAGAGAGCAAACGCAAGGAAGCCACCTAAGCTAGTCAGGATAGCTGTAATTGTATCAGGACCTGCCTGACGACCACATTTGGCTTTATTTCCTATAGTGGTTAAAAGCTCTCAATCAGAAGAAACCGTATAGTCTGTCGTTAAAGAAATATATCCATTTTTATCAAAGATAGGATTTATCGATTGCATCTCTCAATTGTAATTAAATGGATTCATAAGAATAGAATACCAAAAGATCCCTTCATTTTAATTTCAGAGGAAAATGGCAAGCTATAAAATAATTTGATAATAACTGATTTGGTAATAACAGAGATGTTATAGATTTGATGGGGATCTAAATTCATAGGAATTCCAAAAACTTGATCATTATCAGTTGTAGCATCACTATTTATAGCAAAATTTGTAGCCGAAGAAATAGTTGATTTAGATATAAACACACCAGCAAAATTTGTCCCAGAAAACCCATTATACGAGTATATAGGCCTATATATTTAGGATTCATCATTAGGAAATCCTAGTTCAAGTCGTAACAATCATTTTTCTTGTTATAATAAGTGAAATTTAATTAATTATCAGACGAATCGAATATACTCGGTTCGCTAGACGACTCTACAGCCTCTATACTAAATACAGGCATAGACCAGCAGGGAATTAGCTCCTTTGAAAGAATCGAAAACAAATTAAAGTTGAATTCTTCCATTAAGAATTACCTCTGGATGAGACAGAATTTCCGATAATAAGAGAAGAAATAATAAAAGAAGTAGAATAATCCGAATTATTAATACTTCTTTCCCCTTCTGTTTCATTCAAAATAGAAGTACGAAAAACTTTATCTCGGAGGAGAAGGGAGTATAGTGAAATTACAATATATATTGCCCTTGATTAATTGCGGATCATCGTTTGTAAGGGGTTTATAAAGTACCTTACCTAATTTACGGTAATTTATAAAGAAGCCTAGATAATCTCTTCTGTTTTAACAAATGCCTTACTGGAAGGAAAAAATAATGTATGAGCTGGACATTTTATGTACATATCTAAAAGAAAAGCATATCACTCCCCGTAAATTGATGCAGTTATCTCTGGGAATGATATTCGTACTAATTATGCTGACTTCAACCTTTAGTGGAGTAGCTAGAAAAGTAGAGCAAACTGAAGCTCTAGAAGCACAAGAAAAGAAGTTGATCTTCTCCTATGAGTTTCCGAACCAAAGGATCGGAGTGGTTTACAAAGGTGGGTCAGATCCTGTTCTTACGGGAACTGCAATTTCAACTTATGAAGCTTTGAAACATGTTTACCGATCAATAGATCTGATCCCTGTAGGATCTTTGGACCAAATCGATGAAATCGATTCATCGCAATATCCGATATTAGTGTACGTGTTTCAGGCAAGTATGGAAGGGGTGATGATTGGAGAATTAGTGACTTGGGAGATATTTGCAGCTTATCTAAACCGTCATTCACTACAGGATCATGTTCTTGGGATGGGAAATTCTTACATGCTCTATAATTATTTACCACGATCGCAAACGCATGTATGGATTGAAGGAACAGATAATTTGGACGCCCAATTGGCATTTGTTTGGTCTTTATGGTCGGTTGCAGATATCCTTGAGACTCGTTACAATGAAAAAAGCGATTTTTATAAGGCCGGCTTTAACATCCGAAAATTATCACTAAAATATTTTGCTGACAATGCGAATGAGTTAATCCAACGTCAATTTGCACCAGTCAATCCAATTGGGGAAGAAGACCTAGCTCTTAAACAAGAACGCTATGATGAGATGAAAGAGAGTTTTCCGTATTATATTGAACCTAAATTTGATATACGTGCCCTTCCAGAAGAAAATCGTCCAGCTATGTATATCAAAAAATCGACAGAAGCGCCCCTCGGAATTGGAGACCTATTAATTGGATTATTACCTTTAGAATCAGGTTTACAAGGGCCAATCGGTGGTATAATCGATCTCTTACTTGAAATCTTCATTTCTATGGTAGGAGATGAGATTAACATTGGCGAAGATCAGATGGAAATGATCGAAACTGCATTCAGGGCCATCGAAGCAATGGTTGGGTTCTTTGGAGAAGGAGATATATCTGTAGAATCCGCTTTATCCACTCTTTTTGATATATTAAAAGACATCATTCCATTTCCTGAGGAATTAGAACCTTTTGTGGGGCTAATCATTGATGCTATTCCGCTTTTAAGAGGCGATTTTTCAGCTATCAGTGATATTATCGGTCGGTTACTTGATCTGATTATTCCAGAGGATTGGACATGGTTTAAAACAATCATTACTGAAGTCCTTGACCTCTCTGTAGCATTAATTGATGAAATGAAGGAGGGAGGAGGAAATTTCTTAGAATCCCTGCTTTCAGTTATTAGTGAACGTTATCTTGACACCTTAATTGAGCAATTCTTAGGATTAATGGGCCTAGATGTTAGTGATTTGCAGGATTATATTGGGGGAATCAGTGTTTTCCTGAAAACAATCATGGACTTTCTATCTCACTTTGACCTAAAGAACACCATTCAAGAATATTTACCGCAATTAGTTGATTTCCTATTCAATATCATTGGTGGTGGTTCAGGAGCAGAAATCGTCAGTGTCCAAGATACCCAAACTTGGGGTAAACTGATAGGTATTATGGTTAATCTGTTAATGGCAGCAGTAGGATTTACGGAAACTAATCTTGCAGAAGTTTTAGGACAATTATTAGAGCTAATTGATCTAAACTTAGGTGATGTAACATATGCAGCCAATCAGGTACAGGAGTTAATTAAGAAAATTAACGCTGAAATCTCATTGGCGAAAGAAAATGCATTATCAAATGTAAATGACTTTGTATCGAACCTAGAAAGTACAATCAATAGTTTTAAATCGTCTACAGGATTTACTTTCCATTCTGATGGAACTAAAGATACACAAATCCAAGGAATGATCGTATCAGGTGCTACCATGGTAGCTGGAGCGATTAATGGTGACTTCACAAATAAGGATCAATTACCAAATCTCAATAATACTATGGATTTCTTGATTAAAGTTGCAGAATATATGATAGGAGATATCAATGATGACAAGGAACAGAAAATTAAGAAAGCAGTGAATAACATTGTTGCCATAATTGCTGTGATTAGTGATAAAGATGAATTAAAGCAGTATATAAGCAGTACAATCGATCAATTCAAAGCACAATTTAAAGATCCAGTGACCTTGATTGATAATACGGTGAACTTCATTCTTGATAGTGCATCAAGTCTAGTTAAGAATTCCACTATTATAGAGAAAATAAAAACATTCTCTGAAATGGGTTCTGCTTTTTTCAAAATAATTATAGACGCTAAGGATAATAATATCCAAGGTATCCTTCAAGGGTTAATCCAAAATGTGGGAATGGGATTAATCAAGGAATTTGGTGGAATAGATATTTCCTTTGTTAAGGATATTTTAGAATTTATTTTCCCAAAATTCTTCGGTGTTGATAGTGCAGAATTACCTCCAGCTCATGAACTGATAACAAATCTTTTGGGGCAATTAGATCAGGTTGCCGGACTAGACTCTGTAATTAGTGGTCTAGGTTTACCAGGGATTTCTGGGTTATCGGATATGAAAGATGCGGTCGAATCGATACTAAAAATTATCTTTGATGCAAAAGATATATTCACAGATGGTATTAGATGGTTGTTTAGCCAATTAATGGATTGGATTGGCGGACAAATTGAACAGCTAATTAATCTGTTATTAGATGCGATAACCAGCGCACTTGACTCATCCGATTTAATACCTCCAGAGTGGTCTGGTAGTTTACCAGTTGGGTTAGGTGGATTTAGTCTCTTTTCGATTGGAATTGAGCTAGGATTGTACCCCCACTTCGGCTTCGATGAAGATGCATTTTCAGATTGGATGTTAGATATCGTCTTTGGCGGATTAAATCCATTTGCTGGAGGAGTCGATGATTTCTTTAGTGAGATCTTCTCATTCTTTGAACTAATCCCGACGTTTAAAGCAGGATTAGAGATTGGTGGTTTCGGAACTGAAGAGAATCCGCTTATGGCATTCTTATTAGAATCCTTAGGCCTGGAACTGGAATTTTCGGGGAAAGGATGGTTCGAGGTTGAACTATTCTCGGTTAAAGGTGGGGTTTTTGACACCGACAACTTCTTTAAGATAATAGAATGGGGATTCTCCTTTACAATAACAGTATCACGAACATTTACACTATTAGACTTTCTTACAGGGGGAACAGCGGGAGCTTTGAATTCTGTGGGGGAATATCTAGGCCTAGATGCGATAACCGTGACTGTATCATTTGGTATCTATGTGGAGGTAGTGAAACGAGCGGCCTCAGCTACAGGTCCTGAAGAAGGATCATTCACACTCAAGATTACATTAGGCCTAGCAGTCCATATAGGAATTAACCTCCTCATCGTGGGGATAGCACTCGACTTTTCAATGGAGATTATCCTCACGTTTTTCCAAGACCTTGTGAACCCGGTGCCGCTCAAGATATTTCTTGAGATCATCCTCACCATTACCGTGACCCTGACCTTTTTGTTCACGGATTGGGAGATTGAGGTTGAATGGAAACCGTTGGATCCCTCACCACTGGAATTAACGCCAAGTGATCCAGAAGAACAAAAGGATAACGGAGCGATGGGATTAGATGCTGACCAAGATGGTATTTCGGACATTGATGAACAAAATACACCTGGTCTAAATCCATATGCTGCAGATACAGATGGTGATGGATTGTCGGATAAATTTGAGACTCAAACCTCAAAAACAGATCCTATTCTCCCTGATTCCGATGGAGACGGCTTAGACGATTTTGTGGAATATGAAAACACAAAAACTAATCCCAGACAACCTGATACAGACTGGGATGGCTTAACTGATTATGAAGAGGCAATCATCATTGGCACTGATCCATTAGATACCGATTCTGATTCTGATGGTATTGATGATTATTATGAGGTAAATCATGCTTATGATATCCTTGGTGTAACTCCTTCAGTTGATTATGTCATGATTGGAGGAGTCAAGTATTACGACCGAACGGATCCACTGAACCCAGATACAGACGGTGATGGTCTTTTAGACGGAGAAGAAGGAGAATTCGGTCCATATTATGGGTTGCCTGAACTTTATAATGAAACTATGGAAGCAGGAACCGATACACCCCCAATAATTTTCAACGGTGGATATACTCATCCATTAGATAATGATACGGATGACGATACTTGGGAACAGCTGTATGACGGAAGAATTGCTCCTTCTTTAGCCCATGCGTGGGTAAAAATACAAGATGGTTCATGGATTCTCACCACAGATTGGTGGGAAGTGAAAGGGATGAATATCATCTACATGATTGAAGGGGAACCAGTTTTAAACGTTACCTACACCAACCCATGTAATCCTGATACCGATGGCGATACTGGAATTGGTGATTACGATCGTACAGGTGCTCCGGATCAGCCACACGCTGATCCGCCAATTTCGGAAATCCTCAATTCCGATGGATACGAATTATCATTAGATCCACCAAGCGATCCCTGTGATGCAGATACTGATAATGACGGGTTAATTGATGGTCTAGAAGGAACAAGAGGGTCAACCTCAAACCATACCAACTATAATAATCCTGACACTGATGGAGATGGACTCGGTGATTTACAAGAATTATTATTGGGTTCGGATCCTCGTCATCCAGATACTGATCATGATTTAGTAACTGATGGAGATGAATACTTCAAATATGGTACAAATCCCAGCAATCCAGATACTGATTTCGATGGTGTCCTAGATGGAGAAGAACTTTTCTGGTTCCACACAAATCCTTTCTCCATCGACTCTGATGGAGACCGGATTGGAGATTGGATGGAATTATACGTCTTTTTCACAGACCCTATGGATGAGGACACTGATAATGATCGATTAGACGATTATGAAGAAATTTACATTTACCGCACAAAACCTGATGATCCAAATACAGATAGTGAAGAATGGCTTGACCTCAATCATAATGGTCGATATGATGGTCTTCAGGAATGGGATCCCTCCTTGGATGAGAATGGAGATGGAATTTGGACAGGAGACTATCTCCGTGATGGTGATGAGGTGTATGGCACTTATAATGGCATTAAAACAGATCCCTTGAAATGGGATACTGACGCAGATTCTATTATCTATTATGTCGTCTATGCGGGAGCTAAAGTCGATCTAACCTTCCGTATGTCAGATGGAGATGAGCTATACTACTATGGAACGAATCCAACTTATGGAGATACTGATCTAGACGGTTTAACCGATGGTTGGGAGTTATATCTCGGCTCTGGTCTAGTTCCAGCGGTTGTATCCCAGTATTATTCCATTGCCTTCCCAATTCTCCTTGATCCCCTCTCCAATGACACAGACGGGGACAATCTACTAGATGGCGCAGAATTGATGATTGGAAACCAGTCGAGTTTAATCTATCCTTATGTCGGATTCTTTATCTTGAGGCCTTACAACACGTCTCCTGTATTACTTGATACAGACGGGGATCACTTAAATGATTCTTTGGAACTCCTTGAATTAGGAACTCGTCCTGATAATGTAGATAGTGATAATGATACCCTCATCGATTATGATGAAGTCTATTTCCATCTCACTAACCCATTACAGAATGATACTGATGCAGATGGGCTTATGGATGCCAATGAAACAACTGCTATTGTACCTGTGGGATGGGGTTCTGGTGATATAGGAGATATTGGATTTAAACTTCAACTACTAGGACCGTATAATCCCACATATCCTACATATGCTGATGATCCCGATACAGATGACGATTTCCTTCCAGACGGGGCAGAAATTGACCCTGATTATGACTATAACAGCAATCCTATGGTTTGGGACAGCATAATCCCTGGAATTGCTGATGGTCTTCTGTTTGACAGTGACCACGATGGGGTCGAAGATGGGTACGAATATTTCGGTACCCCAGATGGTAATTTTACGCCTACCACTATCATCGGTGGTGGTGGACCATTCAATCCCGATAGCGATCGTGATGGATTACTGGATGGTCTTGAATGGCAAACCTATCATACTAATGCATCGAACTGGGATACTGACAATGATTCATTCTCTGATGGATTGGAAGTTCTAGCTGGAACCGACCCACTAACTAAAACCAATTCAACGGAAATGTATGCCGCATTGGATGTCTATCGAGAGGACTTACTAGTTACCTCCCCTATTGATACTACCTATGAGACTACTACTATCACAATAACCGTAGCAAATATGTCACTCTTTAATAGCGTAGGGTATCGTTTTACTGATGGACCTGCAGCGAGAACAGATGAATCTCTTCAGTTTAGTCATAAACGTCATCAGTGGGAGAGTAGTCCTTTAGAACTCACGAAGGGCTCGTATACTTTAGAAGTCTTCGGAACTCGCCCTGATAAGTCTGAGGTGATTAAGAAGATTCGCTTCTATATTCAAACCAAACCGTTACAAGTTGAAACCCTCCTAATTGGGGGTATAGTTGGCTTCAGTGGAGTAACTTTACTCTTATTGTTAGTTAACTTTATTGACCTGCGGAAGCTGCTCTCTTGGGTCAAAAAGGAGGGGGATATCTAATGTCAGGAGGAAAGATGATGAAAAATGTACTACTTAAGCTAATGGCAATCTTAGTTCTTGGTATCTTCCTGTTGAGTCCAAGTATCACAGGAGGTATTGTAAAGCAAGAATTGTATGAACAACCGCTTCATAATGGTCTTATTGAGGCCCCTCCTCTCCGTACAGCTATATCTGATGATGGTACCGGAGAATCTACCCAATTCTTTGACACTGGGGATCCGGGTGTAAATGAACAATTTATTCCCAGTGATTACGACATTTCAAAGTTTTTAGAAAATAATGAATTAGGCTACCAAAAAGTCTGGGAACCTTGGATCACAAAAGCAGCTGTTCGTTGTATTGCCACAGATCCTTCGTATGAGTTCTTAGCGGTCGGTGGTGGTTATCTATATGATAATGAAATTCATATTTATCGTTGGAACGGTTTTACTCGCGAGTATGATAAAGTCTGGGATTCAGGGGATATGATTATCCAAGGGGATGTGTTATCCATCGATTTTGGCGATACTGATAACAATGATTTCATGGAGATCGTTGCTGGTAGTGCAGATGGCCATGTTTATGTCTTTGAACAGGAACATATCTTCGATCCGTTTGACAATATGGAAAATCAGTTCGTTCATGTTTGGACCTCACCTAAGATTCAGCAGGTCTGGGGTGTGAAAGTAGCTGATGTAGACAAAGATTATCTACCTGATATTATTGCAGGTTCTTGGGATGGCAAAGTCCACGTTTACGAATATACTAATCACTCTGGTTATCCATTTACGAAAGACCACTGGATTGAATATACTGAGAAAACCACCATTCCTGTGGGTGAAAAAATTTACTCCCTTGCAGTAGGAGATACGAATAATAACCACCTTCCAGAAATCGTGGTCGGTACACAGCTTGGACGGGTCTATATCTATGAAAATAATGGTACCATTCTCAAGATCAATGGAGTTGATTGGCCGTTAACCCAAGATAATTCTTATCGTTATCATTGGGACTCTGGAAATGTCTCTTGGAACCCTGTATTTCGTATTATCGTTGATAATCTTGATGATGATCTACATGATGAGATTGTTTATCTTTCCATGGGTCAGAATGTCTTTGTAGTGAATTTTGATGAATCCATTGGAGTAGCAGGTCGTTATTTAACTCATCAACTCTGGGAACCCTTTGATTCTTGGGAATTAGGTGGTTTTGAGGGTTTAGGTCATTATTTGAATCATTATATAGATTTTATGACTTGGTCTAATAATAATATGACCTCTGATGCTTATTATCCCTTTAATGGCACCCATTATGAGCGCTATCATGTTGCATTTAATGGTTCAATGTCTCCAACAGGAGATTATCAGCCAATCGCGAATCTTCATGTCTATTGGTATGGTGGTGGAGTCAGAATTGCGGAACCCTTTGCGTATATGTGGGAACCTCAATGGCCTAAGAATACTTCTGCTGCAATCCACCGGAAACTAGATCCCTGGGGTGAAAATGGAGTTAATATCGTTGATCCTCCAATAAGCCATCCTCCAGCTGAAAATTATACCGTTTTAAATGCACGAGATACTCATGCATCCGCAGTTTTTGATTGGGGTAACGATCAGGAAGTCATGGGTGATGGATTATGGGCTATTCCAGAAGAAATTCTAGGTTATGATGTCACATTACGTTTCCATGAATCTTATTTGCCGAATCTTAACCAGATGTCTTTTGAAATCTCTCAAGATGGGTCAAATTGGGTAATGGTTCCTAAAAAGGACATCTCCACAGCCATGGTTTCGATTGCAGCAGGAGATGATGATCTTTTAATTGATGTCGATCCGATTCTTTCTGCAAATCACTGGCCCTATTTCCGTTACATGCGAATTAATGTTACAAATAATGGTTATGTTTGGTTCAAAGGCGGTTATGCTCCTGTTATGTATCGACCTTTAAACACTGCTACTTCTATTACTATTGGTCATTTAGATCTTGATTATTACAAGGCTTATTCAACTGGTGAACAAGAAGGCAAAAAAATTGTCATGGGTACTGCTGAAGGCAAAATTATAATGTTTGAATACGATTCAGTAACTAAGGGATATGACCTCTTATGGAACTCCTACAAGAATGATTCCTACACATATGGTACTAATATCTGGGACATTGTGGAGGTTAAAAGTCCTGGAAAAATACCCACTTGGCTCTATAATGACTCTTCTAGTGCTATTATTGATTATCCTTTTGAAGTACCACCTATGTACGGAGATTTTCATTCCGTTACCCATGTTTCCTTATTTGATGCATTCTTCTCTGCAATCTTCGAAACAGTTCCTGCTTTCCAACCATTCCAAGATATTATCAATCTAAATATTCCTCGCAATGATATGGTTGTGGGAACTACCAATGGGAAATTAGTTGTCTTCCCTGAGTTAACTCATCAATTTTCAGATCTTGGGGAATTCTTTTTTGCTTATGTTAACAATGATCCGTTTTATAATGGTCTATCCTTATCTCCCACCTTTATTGATCTTAATTCAGATCAAGACTACTTTCCAGAAGTTATGTTGCTGGGTTGGGGAGATCCAAATGATTTGTACAGCCCAGAGGAATATGATAGTAATATTGCATGGGCAGGTATGGATGTTTATACATATGATCCTATTATGGGACCGCTTGGAACATATGCAGGAAAATTCGAACTCCAACAAATTGAATTAACTGGTCTTCTCTCTAGAGCATTTGAAAAATCTCAAAATATTCCCGACGCCGCTGTTGGGGACGTGGACGGTGATGGAGATCAAGACATTGTTATTACAAATGGGCGTATTTATTACGTCGAAAATATTGCCAATGCTCTCTTTGTCCTAGACCCCTCCTACTTCCAAGATTTAAATGAACAAACTACTGACAAATTGTATACATCACCCGAATTGTATGATTTTGATCAAGATGGTGATCTGGATCTTACCTTAGGGTTCTCAAATCGTCCTGGTGCAACATATTTCCAAAATGTTGGAAATCGCTGGGCTCCAGAATGGCGTGAAAATAAATGGCTATATACTAATTCATGGGGTGGTCTTCGTTTTAATAATTTAACCTCAGCAGCTCTTGCAGTAGGAGAGGATGGAAGAATTGAACATCTGACTGCATTTAACGAGTGGACGCGTCAAATTTATCAGCTTGAAGCTGAATTTGATAACCATAATGCATTTGTTATCGGTACAAATCCTCTCATTGCACGTTTAGAAATGAATTTAAAGTCTGGAACCGATACCCACGGAAATATGCTAGCCAATTATGGATACCATGTCTTTGAGACTTGGAACTCTGAAGCTGAGCTAGCTCGCTGGACTATGACACTCAAAACTGGTGATACCGATGGCGATGGCCGTAATGAAGTCATAGTAGGTGATTACGACTCGAATATGTACGTCTTTGAACATTTGACAAATAATACTTACAAACGTGCATATAGAGGCCAAGATGTTACTCATGACGAATTATCGCTTTACTCCCCCTATGCCTATCAACAGCTTGAAGGTGTTGATGGAACATTCTATCGAAAAATCTGGGATCATATCGAGGAATTAGTCGTCAATCTTGACATGGACGGTGAT